>Ga0114956_1000976_pt1 | contig 22070 bp, 22 predicted proteins | sample MaitaG_FD_87304 | JGI IMG/M metagenome (GOLD analysis project Ga0114956, IMG submission 87304) | Marine algal microbial communities from Maine, USA - Maine_Asex2 metaG | ecosystem: Host-associated > Algae > Red algae > Unclassified | place: Maine, USA | collected 2015-01-05
GACGTGTACCTGGTACGTGTCTCGTTGGAGCGGACGTGTACCTGGTACGTGTCCCGTTGGAGCGGACGTCTCAGCGGTGTCGGCCGGCATCAACTGGCCGCGGCGTAAAGCGAAGGGCCCCACTCTTGGCGCAGATCGTTGACAAGCCGGGCGAAAACCGGGCTCCTCGCAGAGCGGATGCGCGCTCGCGCCACAGCGGACCGCATGGAGGATGCCGTGCGGAAACCAAGTAGTGATCTGAGCTCCTCGGCAAACCCGGCTCGACTCTCGTATGCGACAAGAACAACGGCCAGTCGAGGCTCGTTCAGCACCGCAGTCCGAGGTGCCATTAGCTCTTGCGTTGTCATCGCACATCGACGGGCAGCGATTTCGCACAACTCCAGTACCGACTGGTCCACGGTGAGTCGAGGAGCGTGGTGGATCTGTCGCTGGCCATCGGAGAATTTTGTCGCGTCTGAATCGGAGTCAGTCTCTACGTGCACCCGGTGACCGACAGCCCCGCCAAGTAAATTCTCGCTCACTTCTTGATCGACAGTGAATGCGCTGCCGCCGTCGCTTGTGTAGGCAAGATAGGTCGACCATGGATAGGTCCTGATATCGATGCCGAGTTCCAGGGGGTTGCGGTGGACATATCTCACAACGGTTGCTGCATCTGCTTCGTTCCCCAATAAGCGGCTCCAGTATTCAGTGCGAAGTAAGGAGCCGCGACGAGCGTGTCTTGCGTTGAACTCCCTTGCGTATGTTGATTGGAAGTAGTGCATGAAGCTTGGCAGGTTGCCTGCAGGGCAGTGCACGACAGCGTGATAGTGATTACCCATGAGACATGCCGCCGCGACAAGGACTTGAAACTTGTCTCGTGCTTCGTTCATGCGGCGGATGAACTCGTAGCGATCCTGATCTTCGAGGAAGAGATCTTCGTCGCCAACGGCGTGATTGGTGACGTGGTGCCACCCGTCCTCCGGGTTCTTTCGTGGAATTCGGCCCATCTCTAAAAGTTAGATCGGCGGTGTGACAACCAAACCGAGCTAGTCCACAATGAGAGAGCTCACGAGAGGACGTGTACCTGGTACGAGGCTCGCTGGAGAGGACGTGTACCTGGTACGGGTTGCAAGTGGCGATGGCAATCGGCGGAGGGGTGCGATAGGTTCAAAGGTCCAGGAATTACAAGGTTGTAACTATGGCTGGATCGTTCACTCATCTTCATGTGCACACCGAGTTTTCGATGCTCGACGGAGCATCGCGAGTCGGGGAGCTAGCAGCTGCCGCGGCAGCCGACGGTCAGCCCGCAATGGCCATGACCGACCATGGGAACATGTATGGCGTGCTCGACTTCTATCAGGCGTGTAAAGAGGCCGGGGTCAAGCCAATCATTGGTACCGAGGCCTATATGGCCCATGACCATCGCAGCGAGCGACCGAAACGAAGGGGGCGCCTCGATGACTCGGGCGGCGAGACCGAGTCAGGCAAGCTGTACTACCACCTGTGCTTGTTGGCCGAGAACCAGGTCGGCTACAAAAACCTGATCCAACTCTCAAGTCGTGCCTACCTCGAGGGTTACTACTACAAGCCCAGGATCGACTGGGATCTGTTGAATCAACACAGCGAAGGGGTAATCGCTACCACGGGGTGCCTGGGCGGACACGTGCTGCAGTCGCTGCTCAACGGCGATGAGGAAGGAGCACGCCGCAAGGCCGGCAAGCTTCAGGACATCTTTGGACGCGACAACATGTTTGTCGAGATTCAGGATCACGGCATCGGGGCACAACAACAGACGAACCCGCAACTGATCGAGATCGCCAACTATCTAGGCGCACCGTTGGTCGCCACCAACGACACCCACTACACCCACGCTCACGACCACCAGGCACACGACGCCCTGCTCTGTGTGCAGACCGCGTCGCTCATGAGTGACCCGGACCGTTTCAAGTTCGAAGGCAACGAGCACTACGTCAAGTCGTCGGCCGAGATGCGCGACCTGTTCCGCGAGGTTCCAAGCGCATGCGACAACACGTTGTGGATCGCCGAACGGTGCAACGTTGAGATCGAGATGGGTGAGCCCAAACTCCCCAAGTTCCCGCTGCCCGAGGGTTTCACGAACGACTACGAGTATTTGGAACACCTGACCTTCGAAGGAGCGCGCGCTCGCTGGGGCGACAAGCTCAACGACGAGACCGTCGAGCGGTTGGCCTATGAGCTAAAGGTCATCAACGACATGGGCTTCTCGTCGTACTTCCTCATCACGGGCGACTTGATCGACCATGCGCGCAAGAAGAACATTCGAGTTGGTCCCGGGCGAGGTTCTGCTGCTGGCTGCGCTGTGTCCTACTGCTTGCGGATCACTGACTTGGATCCCATCAAGTACGACTTGCTGTTCGAGCGATTTTTGAATCCCGGCCGTCGGTCAATGCCCGATATCGATATGGACTTTGACACGCGGTACCGCGACGAGATGATCCGCTACATGGCCGACTTGTACGGCAACGAACACGTCGCTCAGATCGTGACATTCTCGACCATTAAGGCGCGAGCCGCCGTGCGAGATGCAGCGCGTGTGCTCGGCCACCCCTACATCGTTGGTGACCGCATCGCCAAGATGATGCCGCCACTGGTCATGGGGCGCGATACGCCGCTCTACGCATGCCTCGAGAAGCACCCCAAGTACGAAGACGGCTACGGCATGGCCAAGGATCTGCGCGAATTGCACTCGGTTGATCCCGAGGCGCGCGAAGTCATCGATGTCGCGCTCGGCCTCGAAGGGCTGCGACGCGGCGACGGCATCCATGCCGCAGCGGTAGTGGTGACCGACCAACCGCTGACCGAGTATCTGCCTATCCAACGTAAGCCCGAGGCTGGGCAAGACCCTGCGGATGCTCCGGTCGTGACCCAGTACGAGATGGGCCCGGTCGAAGACCTGGGCCTCCTCAAGCTCGACTTTCTGGGACTGCGCAACCTCGACGTGATCAGCGATGCGCTGGAGATGATCACGCGTACCCAAGGCATCGTCATCGACATCGACAACGTCGATTTGGAAGATGCCAAGACCTATGAGCTTCTCAAACGAGGCGACACCATTGGCGTTTTCCAACTCGAAAGCTCGCCAATGCGGGCGTTAATTCGCTCGCTCGCACCGGACTGCTTCGATGACGTTGCCGCTCTGGTGGCGCTGTACCGCCCTGGCCCAATGGCCATGAACATGCACAACGACTACGCCGATCGCAAAAATGGTCGGCAAGACGTGACGCTGTTACACGACGATGCAGCTGACATGCTGAGCGGCACCTACGGGCTCATGATCTACCAAGAGTCCATGATGCGTATCGCTCAAAAATTTGCCGGTTACTCGCTCGAAGAAGCCGACAACCTGCGCAAGGCTTGCGGCAAGAAAATTCGCGAGGTCATGGCCAAAGAAAAGGTCGGCTTCATCGCTGGTTGTGTCAATACCGGATACGGCGAAGAAGTAGGCGAGAAGTGGTGGGAGCAGATCGAGCCATTTGCCGACTACGCGTTCAACAAAAGCCACAGCTACGGCTATGGCTTTGTCGCGTTCCAGATCGCCTATCTCAAAGCGAACTACCCGGTCGAATATATGGCCTCGCTGCTCACCAGCGTTAAGGGGAGCCTGGATAAGGCTGCGGGATACCTGCACGAATGTCGAATGATGGGCGTCGACGTGCTTGTCCCGAATGTGAACCTGGCGATGAGCGACTTCACCGCTGCTGGCCGCGACGAGCATGGGCTGCCAGACACGATCGTGTTTGGCCTGTCGGCGGTCCGGGGGGTGGGCGAGGGTTTAGTTGGCTTGCTGGTCGAGGAACGCGAGGCGAACGGCCCGTTTGAAGACTTCATCGACTTCTGTGAGCGGGTCGACCCGTCGGTCCTGAATAAGCGCACCATCGAAGCACTCATCAAGGCGGGCGGCTTCGATGCCATGGGGTACGGCCGCAAAGGCATGCTTCAGGTCTTCGAGCAGATCATTGATCTCACCTTGAGCCGCCGCCGCGAACGCGACATGGGTATCCAAACCTTGTTCGGCGAGCTCAGCGAAGAAGAAAGCTTCGACGAACGCCCAAAGATCCCGGAGCTGTACTTCGAGAAGACACCGCGACTCGCGTTCGAGAAGGAGATGTTGGGCCTTTACATCAGCGATCATCCCCTTGCCGGGATCGAAGATGCTCTGCGCCGCAAGAGCGATTGCACCGTGCCTGAGCTGAAGGAACTTGGCGATGGCGAGTTCCGTGCCGTTGGCGGCGTGGTCACCAACCTGCAGCGCAAGTACACGCGCAAGCAGGATCTCATGGCCGTGTTCGAGCTCGAAGACCTCGAAGGCTCCATCGAAGTCATGGTGTTTCCGCGTTCGATGCTCAAGTTCGGGCACATGCTGCGCGACGATGCGGTCGTGGTGGTCAAAGGTCGCGTCAAAGCCAACGACGATGAACGCCAGATGATCTGTAACGAGATCGAGATCTTCGAAGCCCGAGACCGGGTCGGCTCGGTGACGATCAAGCTGGGTGCTGCTGCACTCGAGCAACCCAAGCTCGATGCGCTCAAAGCGGTCATCCTGCGCCACCCCGGCGACTCCGATGTGCTGATCGAATTTCAGGATCTTGGCAAGATGAAAAAGGTCCGGCTGTCTGAGAAGTTCGGTGTCGAACCAGCTTCACCGCTCATGGGCGAACTGCGCGTTCTGCTCGGCCCCGGAGCATTTAGCCTCTAACCTCGCTTGCGGTTGCAGCGATAACGCGAGACAATTTGCGTCCGGGGTCCTCTGGCGACTGAACTAGAGGACGGAGTACGAACAAACTCGTGGGGGCTCACGATGGCATTAGACGTAGCGACGCAGGACTGCACAGCAGTCACCGATGCCGAACTTGAGGAAATGGCTGACCTCTGTTCCGAAGGGCCGAACCCATTTTCTATAGGGCTGCTATCCAAGCAGACCGAGTTGTGGGTGTTGTGTACGACGGCCCGCGAGAACGGCAAGCTTCGGGGGTACGCATTTTCGACTCTTGAACGGCTCGGCGGCACCCCGTGTGTGCTCATTGGGCTGGGATCAGTCACGCCCAACAACCGGCGGTCTACGGTGTTGAACGCGCTGATGAACGAACTGTTTCACCGAGCGCTCATGGCCTTCCCCGATGAAGACGTAGTCTTTGGGGCGCAGTTCAACGACCCGTCAGGCTTCGACGGCTATAAGAAGCTCGCCGACCACATTCCTCGACCCGACTACAAACCAAACGGCGAGGAACGAGCTTGGGGTCGCCGCCTAGCCAAACGTTTCGGCATCGGTAACAGTCGCTACGACGATCGATCGTTCAAAGTCCGCGGCGACGGTTCACAGTCTTCGGTGCTCGACTACACCTCGGCCACCCCCGAAAAAATCAAGGCAGACATCGCAGCGCTGTTCGATGGCCATGACGCATCCAACGGTGACACGTTGGTGTGCCACGGCTGGGTCGCACCAGAAAAGCTCGCCAAGATCGGCAACTAAAACGATGTGAGCAGCCCGCAGCTATTCTGCCGGCACAGGCGAACCTGACGGTTCCAACGATTGTGTGATCAGTAGTGGACTTTGAAGATGTTGTGCGCGCTCGTCGCATGGTGCGCTCATACCGCACAGAACCAGTCGATCCGGGATTGATCGATGGCCTGCTAGCACTGGCAGCCAAAGGACCTTCGGCCGGCAACACTTGGGGTACACACTTTGTTGTGCTCGAAGGCCCACAAGCGGCCGGGTATTGGGACATCACTTTGCCCGCTGATAGGCGTGGTGACTTTCCCTGGCCGAGGCTGCTGGATGCCCCGGTGATCATCCTGCCTTGTGGAGATTCAGCCGCGTACGTGGACCGATACGGCGAGCCTGACAAGAAGCGGACTGGGCTCGGCGAGTCTGCTGACGCGTGGGCAATTCCGTATTGGCACGTAGACACCGCCATGGCCACCATGACGTTGCTGCATGCAGCAACGAACGCAGGTCTTGGGGCACTGTTCTTTGGGGTCTTTGATCATGAGGCTGCTGTTTGCGCAGCGTTGGGTATTCCCGAAACTGTGCGCCCAATCGGCGCAGTGGCATTGGGATGGCCGGGCGATAATGATCGAGTGAGCAGGTCAGCACAACGAGGACGTCCGAACCCCGACGAGATCGTGCATCGAGGTCGCTGGTGACAAACAAATCAACTCCGAGCGGTGTCGTTCTGTGGCTTGCGGGGGCCCGCGTGAAGACGCTGCCGGCTGCGGTCGTGCCGGTCGCCGTGGGTACTGCAGCCGCAGCAAGCCTGGCCGACGGCGGCACGATCTGGTGGCGAGCCGGATGCGCTCTTTTGGTGGCACTTGCGTTGCAAGTCGCCACAAACTTTGCAAACGACTACTCCGACGGCATTCGCGGCACCGACGATGACCGAGCGGGGCCACTTCGTCTTGTTGGTTCAGGACTTGTGCCCGCAAAGCAGGTCAAGCTGGCGGCCCTTGTATCTTTCGGCGTTGCTGCAGTCGCTGGCTCGGCGCTTGTCATCGTGGTCGGTCCTGAGCTGCTCGCAGTTGGGATTGCGTCGATCTTGGCTGGCTGGTTTTACACCGGAGGAAAGAATCCTTATGGCTATCTTGGGCTCGGCGAAGTATTCGTGTTCGTCTTCTTTGGTCTGGTAGCCACGGTTGGCTCGGCCTACATCCAGCCCGGCGGCTGGTCCGGGCTCGCGTGGTTAGTAGCCATCGGTGTTGGGTGTCTGTCGACAGCGTTGCTGATCACCAATAACCTGCGCGATATTCCGACCGATCGCGAGACCGGCAAGATCACTCTTGCCGTTCGCATGGGCGATGGGCCCACTCGTTGGCTCTTTGTCCTGTTCCTGGCGCTGCCATTTGTTATCGCTGCCGTCGCTGCGATCGATCGGCCGTGGGCGTTGCTGGCTCTAGTGGCTTTGCCGTTGGCTGCGATGGCGATCCGCCCGGTGGTAGCAGGCGCCCAAGGCCGTGACTTGATTCCGGTCCTCGAAGCCACCGGAAAGACGCAGCTGATCTACGGCCTACTCCTCGCCATTGGACTCTGGATCTAACGGCAACTCGATCTTCAACTCGGCGTTCCCTGATTGGGCAACGTGCAATGCTCAAGACGTGACCTGGACACTGAATCATCACTTGTAGATCTTGGATGCAAGCAAGGCATCCTGCGGGCCCAGCCATGTCGCCCAGAAACAATCTCACATCGATGCTTGCTCGCCGCCGGTCTCAGATACTCACTGCCTGGCGAAGATGGGCCGTCACAATCGTGTCAGTCGAAAAGGCCGGCCCGGTTGGCTTGCACTCCACGGACCCATCTCACAAAGTCAGGAGCTGCTTCTTCGATTGCGGTGCGGGCTGCGGCGTCTCCCACCGGCACCACGTGCGAAACGATGCCAATGTTGGCCCCGGAGCCGGTGCAACCGTGCAGGCTAAAGCTTGGGCCCTCGGCGGTCTCCGCCGGCACATGATCGGGATCAAGGTCACCAGCAACAGTGACCGAAGTTGAGGGGCACACCCAGAGCGAGCAGCCGCCCCAGCTGGTCTGGATTGGCCGATGAACATGGCCCGACAAAATCTTGATGACCTGTGGATGGCGGCGCACAACCTCTTTGAACTTTTCCTTGCCCTGGAGACCCACACAGTCCATCCACCAAATACCGGTCTCGAACGGTGGGTGGTGAATGGCTATCGCTGTTATCTGATCGGCGTGGGCGCTCAGTTCCGCGTCAAGCCAGGCTGCGTCGTCGTTCGTGAACTTGTCTTCGCTTGAGTCCACGAGGACCAAATGCAATGGTCCTGCGGTCCGGGACCGGTGACCCCGCAGCTCAGTGATGTTGTGGTCGTGGTTACCCGCCAGAGACTCCGACGGGGCGGCCAACGCGCCAAGCCGATCCTTATATTCGGCCCACTCAGCATCGCTGCCGTTGTGGGTGAGATCACCAGTGAGGAGCACCAGATCGGGTTGGCGTGACATGGCGTTGATCTCCGTGATAGCCGCCGAGAACCGGTCGCCGCTTCCGCTGCTTGGACCACCTATGTGTATGTCGGAGAGTTGGGCAATGACATATACCACCACCCAACTATGCCAGCAATGTGGCCCTTAACGAGTGGCTGTGATCAGCTGCACCAACCCGCCGTTGAGCTGGTGATGCTCGACCGCTGCAAAGCCTGCGGCCTTGACCTGCTCGCTCAACACGTGTGGCTCGGGGAGATAGGAGAGCGATCTCGGCAGGTAGTGGTAGGCATCGCCGTTCGAAAGCAGCCCGCCAATCAACGGCACAATCTTGCCGAAGTAGATGTCGTAGCCAAAGCGAAGCAGGCGGCTCTTTGGTCGACTCACATCGAGCAGTGCAACACGGCCACCGGGGCGCACGACGCGGGCGAGTTCAACGAAGAACGGATCGAGTTCGACGAAATTACGGAGCGCGAACCCACAGGTCACGCCGTCGACCGTGCCATCAGCCAACGGCAAACGCAGCGCGTCGGCGTGCACTAATGGTGCCTCGGTTTTGGCGTGGGCCAACATGCCGAATGCAAGGTCGAAACCGAGCGGGGAGTGCCCTCGTTGTTCGAGCGTGCGGCAGAAGTCGCCGGTACCGCAAGCCAGGTCAGCGATTACCGATCCGGTTGGTAGGGCCAGGTCTTTAATGGTGCGGTTGCGCCAGCGCACGTCGAGACCAAAGGTCATGATTCGGTTCACCAGGTCGTACCGCGGTGCAATCGTGTCGAACATGGTTCGCACGCTTGCTACTTTGTCGTCGCCAGTCGGAAGCGGTTCGTCTCGAGTCGGGATAGCCATCGCTTGAATTCTTTCAGCTGTTACGCGCGTCGGGTCGGTCCAGCGACCGGTTGTTCCACACCGACTGCGGCGCCTTGCTCATCGCCGCGATGACGGGCAGCAAGCTGACCACACGCGGCGTCGATCTCCAGTCCACGAGTTCGGCGAATCGTTGCATTCGCGCCGTGCTCCTCGAGTAGTTCCCTGAACTCGAACAGCCGCTTGGGGGCAGCCCCAACAACCGGGTAGCCAGGCGTCGGGTTCAAGGGAATCAGATTGATGTGTGCTTTGGTTCGCTGAGCGATCGTGGCCAACTCTTTGGCGTCGGAGTTACGGTCGTTGACGCCCTTAATAAGCGCCCACTCGATCGAGACTCGCCGTCCGCTTGCGTTGCGATAGTCGACCATGGCATCACAGAGATCGTCGATTGGGTAACGCTTGTTGATGGGTACGAGTTCGTCTCGCAGTTGGTCATTGCCTGCGTGTAGCGACACGGCCAAGGTGACCGGCAGCGATGCATTGGTGAGCTTCTTGATGCCAGGAATAACCCCAACGGTTGAAACGGTGATTGAACGCGCCGACAGTCCGAGGTCCCCATGCAGCCGTTCAATCGCGTTCCAGGTGTTGTCGAAGTTGGCAAGGGGCTCGCCCATGCCCATGAACACGACATTGGAAACTCGGCGCTCGCCAGCAGCGCGAGCGGCGGTGATCACTTGTTCGACGATTTCACCGGTCGTGAGATGGCGGTCAAACCCCGCTTGCCCGGTGGCGCAGAAGCCACACGCCATGGCGCAGCCAGCCTGAGAGCTGACGCATACGGTGGCCCGGTCCGAATACAGCATGAGCACGGTTTCGATCTGGTGCCCATCGTGAGCTTTCCACAACCACTTCAGTGTCTGGCCCTTATCCGCCTGCTGAAGCTGCACTTGGGTAAGCGCTAGCGGTGCGTCGGTCTCGAGACGGGTGCGTAGCGTTTTCGGCAGATTACTCATGTCTTCGGGAAGCTTGAAGCCCTGGTAGAGACCCTGCCATATCTGGTCAACTCGATAGTTGGGCTCACCTGAGCAGAGTTCGGCGAACTGTTCTCGGTCTAGGTCATAAAGAGTGGTGGGAGCTGCGGTACTCATGCGGACGCCACAGTCAGGTTGTAGGCGCGGTCGGTCTGGTAGTGAACAAAGCCGATTTTGCTATACGTCGCATTGGCGGGATCGTTGTCACTTTCGACATAGAGCAATGCGTGTTCGATGCCGTGATCGCTGATCCAGTCCAGACCCGCCAGTGTCATTTGAGTGCCGAGCCCCTGGCCATGGGCCGAGGGATCGACAGCAATCACGTAGATCTCCCCGTGTACCGGATCCATATCGGTATGGACCTTGGTCCAACAGAAGCCGAGAAGTTCACCGTGGCGTTCATAGAGCCGGAAGCCGTCGGCGTTAAACCAGGACTCAGCCATCGTGGCTCGAAGCGAATCTGGCGTCATGCCGCTCTGTTCTGGATGCCACGAAAACGCTCGATTGTTCACGGCAACAAGCGCGTCGGTATCGGCTGGCGTGAACGCTCGCGTGTCGATCGTGGAGCGGTCCGTTGGCAGTGGGCAGCGCACCTGCCACAAATCACGGTAGGCCTCGGCGCCCAGGTCACGTGCTGCCTGGTCGGCGCTGTCGGACACTTGGTGAATCCAGAGCTCGATTTGTGCACCACCCGATTTGGCCACTTGCGCAACGGCCTGAGCCAAGCCGTGTTGGTCGTTCTCCGGTCCGTTCTCGGGCGTGAGGTGAATGACCCATAGCCCTGATTCTTCAACGAATTCCGAGGTGACTGTCACAGCTTTTAGGCTACGAGCAGTTGTCAGACTTGCCTAATAGAGAAGAAGCTAGCGAGCATTTTCTAGGGGTACTTGGTAAGTACCCAATACTGCCCTATGCTGACCGATGGTCGGGTTCCGCCACCCGACCAATTGGTGACAAACTCAGGGATCCGCCGCCCTGTGTCGCCAGGCCGGCGCCTCTTCGGAGGCGCCGGCCCTCTTTTCTCGCCTTTGCGGCACCACCGGCTCAATGGCGGGGCGATCCGTCGGTTTCCGCACTGAGGGCTTGCCCAAACCTGGTCGCTTCGGGGCTCAGGCCCGAGGCAGAGCCTGGGGCGGCACCCAGCCCGGACCGGTTTAAAGAAAACGTCTGCTACAACATGATCAGTGAGTAGCGACGACAAGCCCGATGCGGGGAATGATTCGGCCGAACTGTCGTCGATAACGACGGTGCTGTCGGACCTGCAGACGCGGGTAGTCGAAGTTGCGGATCGGTGGCGAGCCATCGAACGCGATGATGTCGCTGGAGACCTCTACGACGTTGAACGCTCGTTACGGAATGCGCAGCGCCGAATTCGCCGTGCTGTGCAGGGGTTCGACAGGTAGATTCTTGGCGTGCTCACACGCCATGACCTGCGGAACATCCAAGGTGATTATGCCTCGGCATTGCCGCGCCCGCTTGCCGACGCCGACGCTCCGCTCGATGTCGTGCGGTCAATAATCACCGACGTCAAGGATCGCGGCGACGCGGCGATCAACGAACTCGGTGCTCGATTCGACGGGTCAGCCGCTGATCCGCTGAAGCTCGACCCGGCTGACCTTGCCGCTGCTGTTGAGCGAGTCGACCCGGCCATCGTGGTATCACTACGCGAAGCTGCCGAGTCGATCAAGGCATTTCACACTTCACAGCTGGCGCCAGCCCATAGCTATCAGCGCCACGGGATGACCATCACCCAGAATCGCCAGCCAGTTGACCGCGCTGGTTGTTATGTCCCAGGCGGGCGAGCCTGGTACCCGTCGACCGTACTCATGACTGCCGTGCCTGCCCGGGCAGTCGGTGTTCCCGAAGTTGTGGTGTGTGTGCCTCCCAAGGCCGACGGCAAGGTCGTCGACGTGACGTTGGCGGCGGCGTCGATCGCCGAGGTCGACACGGTGTATGCGTGCGGCGGCGCCCAAGCAATCGCCGCCATGGCTTATGGAACCGACACGATCGATCCGGTCGACGTGATCGTGGGTCCCGGCAACGTTTTCGTTGCACTGGCCAAACGCGAGGTTTCCGGCATTGTCGGCGTGCCCTCGGCCTTTGCCGGGCCATCTGAAATCTGCGTCGTGACCGATGGAACTGCTGACCCGCGGTATGTGGCGATCGATCTCATGGTGCAAGCCGAACATGGCCCCGACGGTCTGTCGTGGCTCATCGCCTACGACGAAGCAACGGTCGATGCGGTCGAGTCGGCCATGCGCGATCTTCTCGAGGTAGCTCCACGCCAAGCTGACATTGTTTCAACGCTTGCCTTGGGCGGTCACGTTGCCCTCGTGCGAGACGGCCAGCAGGCCATCGATGTTGCCAACCTGATAGCGCCGGAACATCTGCAGCTCATGACTGCAGACGCGGCCGACCTCGTTGGTCAGGTCCGCCACGCCGGAGCGATCTTCCTTGGCGAGATGGCGCCAGCATCGCTCGGTGATTACATCGCCGGCCCGTCTCATGTGCTGCCGACGAACGGAACCGCTCGTTTCGGTGGGGCGCTCGGGCTCGAGGATTTCACCAAGGATGTGCACGTTATTTCGGTTACCGAAGACACGTTGCGCTGGGCCGGCCCCCACGTCGAGACACTGGCGATGGCCGAAGGCCTCGATGCTCATGCCGAGTCTGTCCGGATCCGGCTGCGCGATCTATCGACTGAAACCGCCGCTTCGGCGGAGAGTTCGAACAACGGAGGTGGCGCATGAGCTTTCGCCCGCCGGTTCGTGACGACCTGGCCGAGCTGCCCGGATACCACTCGCCCCAGCTCGATGTCGAACATCGCCTGAACACAAACGAGAGCCCGGAGCCGCCGCCGCCAGCATTCACGCAAGCTGTCGCCGAACGCATCGCTGCGCTCGACTGGCACCGGTACCCAGATAGGGGAGTGACCGAGCTGCGAACCAAGCTGGCCGCGCACCATGTCGCCGATGTTCCCGGTATCACTGCCGACAATATTTTTGTCGCCAACGGTTCGAACGAAGTGCTGCAAACCATCATGCTTGCGTGGGGCGGAACGGGAAGATCGATTCTTACGTTCGAGCCGACCTACGCCATGCACGGACAGATAGCCAGGGTCACCGGTACTGGCGTGATCGAGGTAGAACGCCAAGCCGATTTCACGATCGACGCTTCGGCTGCTGTCGCAACGCTTGTGGACAAACAGCCGACGGTTACGTTTCTGTGCTCGCCGAACAACCCCACGGGGCTGGTCGAACCAGTGGCATTGGTCGAACAGGTACTCGACACCGTTAAAAACTTTGGGCTCCTCGTCGTCGACGAGGCGTACGCCCAGTTCTCTGATTGGTCGGCGCTCGATCTCTTCGACGAAGACCTACCACTCATTATTACCCGCACCTTCTCGAAGACTTGGGCGATGGCTGCTGCGCGCCTGGGCTATCTGATCGCACCGAGCTGGATAATCGAACGGCTACACACGGCGATCCTGCCCTATCACCTCGACGCAGTCTCCCAAGCAGCCGGTAGCGCTGCTCTTGCTTTCGAAGAAGAAATGACCCAGCGCGTGGCCCGCATGGTCGAACAACGGGGTGCCATTCAGGCGGGCTTGGCAGCGCTGAATGTCGAGTTCTGGCCGTCGCAATCAAACTTCGTGCTGTTCCGGCCCCCTCACGGAGACGATGTATGGCAACAGCTCGTCGATCGTGGCGTATTGGTGCGGAACTGCGCCAGCTGGCCCCGGCTCGACGGCTGCCTTCGGGTCACGATTGGAACTGCTCACGAAAACGTTGCCTTCCTCGACGCGTTGACCGCCATACTTGACTGATATGGCACGTACCGCTGTTCGCTCCCGCACCACAAAAGAGACCGATATCGAGATCAAGATCGATCTCGATGGCGGGCCCGTCGATTGCTCGACCGGCATACCATTCTTTGACCACATGCTCGATCAGCTCGGCCGGCACGGCAGCTTCGGCCTCACCGTGCATGCCAAAGGCGACCTTGAGATCGACGCCCACCACACCGTCGAAGACGTTGGCATCGCTCTCGGCGCATGTTTCGGCGAAGCGTTGGGTGACAAGGCGGGCGTTCGACGATTCGCAACGGCATCGTGCCCGCTCGACGAAGCCCTTGTCGACGTGGCCCTAGATCTGAGCGGGCGACCATTTCTGGTATACGAAATCGACCCTCCCGGTGAGAAGATCTTGGGCACACCCCCGTTCGATCCACAACTTGTCGAAGAGTTCTGGCGGGCCTTCGTGACGAGCGCCGGGATCACGTTGCACCTGGTCCTGGTACGCGGCAAAAACACCCACCACATCATCGAGTCAACGTTCAAGGGCGCCGCTCGCGCACTCAAGGACGCGGTTCGGGTCGAAGGCACAGAGGTTCCGTCGACCAAGGGCACCCTGACCGGATGACCCGCAAAAGCCGTGTCGCGGTTATTGACTACGGCATCGGCAACCTGCGTTCTGCCGAAAAGGCGTTACAACGCGTCGGCGCCGATGCCAACTTGACCGGCGATGCCGACCAGATCGCCGAAGCCGACGCAGTGGTCTTGCCTGGCGTCGGTAACTTTGGCCGATGTATGCAGGCGCTACACAACGCAAACCTTGCCAAACCCACTGTCGCCGCAGCGGCATCGGGCCGACCCTTTCTAGGAATTTGCGTCGGCATGCAGATGCTGTTCGATGGCAGCGACGAGAGCCCGGACCAACCAGGGCTCGGCATTCTGCCGGGTCGAGTTGTGCTCCTACCCGACACGGTCAAACGCCCGCAAATGCAGTGGAACCCCATCGCCTCGACAGCCGCTGGAACGCTTGTTGCGGAACTGCAAGAGCAGTGGATGTACTTCGTGCATAGCTACGCGGTTTTCGAGACCGAAGCAGTACTTGCGACCTGTGACTACGGCGGTGACATGGTGGCAATCGCCGGCCGAGACAATTTGATCGCGACCCAATTCCATCCCGAAAAGTCAGGCCAAGCGGGTCTGGGATTTCTGCGCAGATTCGTTGAACAGATCGAACCCTCATGAAGCCGATTGACTTGTACCCGGCGATTGATATTCGTAACGGCAACTGCGTGCGGCTTTACCAGGGCGATTACGACCGCGAGACCGTCTACGGCGACAATCCCGCTGATCAGGCCGCAGCCTTTGTCGGCGAAGGTGCCGCATGGATCCATGTTGTCGACCTCGATGCTGCGCGCTCGGGTGAACAGCAGAATCTCGCGTCGATCGCCGCTATTGCCAACCGGGTGCATGTCCCGATGCAAGTCGGCGGCGGTGTACGCACCGTCGAAGCTGCCAAGCGCCTGTGGGATGCCGGCGTGACTCGAGTTGTCATCGGCACCGCCGCAGTACAGAACCCGGAGCTTGTGCGAGAGCTGGCTCCGCAGGGTCAGGTGGCGGTTGGCCTCGACGCATGGGGCACCGATATTGCCGTTGCCGGATGGGAAGAACGCACCGGTAAGGATTTGTTCGAGACGGTTGCTTCGTTCGGTGACGCAGGCGTAGCTGCGTTCGTGGTGACCGAGATCGGGCGCGACGGAACCATGGAGGGTCCCGACACCGATGGTCTGCAACGGGTGCTGGCTACCACCCAGGTACCCGTGATTGCTTCGGGCGGCGTCGGCAACCTGGCACACTTAACGTCGTTGCGGGCGCTGCATGCCGACGGACGAACGCTTGGCGGGGTCATCGCCGGACGCGCCATCTACGAGCAAGCATTTACGGTCGCTCAAGCGGTCGAGGTGCTTACGTCGTGAAGTCGGTCAGAGTAATTCCGTGCCTCGATGTCGACAAGGGCCGTGTGGTCAAGGGCGTGAACTTCGTTGACATCAGAGACGCGGGAGATCCGGTCGAGTTGGCGGCCCGTTACGACAGTCAGGGCGCCGACGAGGTCATCTTCTTAGACATCACTGCGTCGAACGAACGACGCAACACGACCGTCGAGATGGCCCGCCGTGCGGCCGAGGAGCTCTACATTCCGTTCACTGTTGGCGGCGGCGTACGTAGCGTGGAAGATGCCCGCAAACTGCTGCGGGTAGGGGCTGACAAGGTCGGCGTAAACACTGCTGCTGTCGAGCGCCCCGAAGTCCTGGCCGAGATCGCCGCTGAGTTCGGTGACCAATGTGTCGTTGTTGCGATCGATGCCAAACGAAGTCCCGGCAACACGCCAAGCGGCTTCGAGGTTTACGTTCATGGTGGGCGCACGCCGACCGGGATTGATGCCGTCGAGTGGGCAATGCGAGCCAGCAATGGTGGTGCGGGCGAGATCTTGCTCACGTCGATGGACGGTGACGGCACCCGCGCTGGCTATGACAATGAGTTGACCAGCGCAGTTGCGCTATCGGTCAACGTGCCCGTAATCGCTAGCGGCGGCGTCGGCACGTTGGCACACCTGGTCGAGGGTGTTACCCAAGGCCATGCTGATGCCGTATTAGCCGCTTCGATTTTTCACTTTGGCGAGCACACAGTGGCCGAAGCCAAGGCGGCGTTGACCGAAGCGGGCGTAACCGTTCGCCCGGTCGCCAGATAGCTTGTTGCTGTGAGTACGACTGCTACCAAAAAGGCCGCCAGCGCCACCAAGACCAGCGCCGCAAAAGCCAAGAGCGCTGCAAAGTCCAAGAGTCCGGCGAAGTCCAAGAGCGGGGTGGAGCCCAAGAGTGCCGCCACGGAGTCAACCGCCGAGAAGGCGTCGACAAAGAGCAACAGTCTGAGCCCCGACGATCGATTGCCGATCAAAATGCTCAATGACCGGATCCTGGTCAACATCGATTTCGGCGAGGGCGAACGCCGAACCAACGGCGGCATCTTGATTCCTGCAACCGCACAGGTCGGCAAGCGACTCACCTGGGCTGCGGTCGAAGCGGTGGGGCCAAACGTGCGAGCCGTGGAGATCGGCGACCAAGTCTTGTTCAACCCGAACGACCGCTACGAAGTCGAAGTACGCGGAACCGATTACATCATCTTGCGCGAGCGTGACATCCACGCCGTTGCCGCCGAGCGCCTCGAAGAGGGCAGCACCGGCCTCTACATCTAAACGGACGCACTCACTATGTCATCGGGGCCATCACGCGAGCAGTTCCGCACCTGGGCGAAGACCTACACGGTGTTGCCGATATGGCGGGAACTGGTGGCGGATCTAACGACACCAGTTGCCGCGTTCTCTCGGCTTGTCCGAGATGAACCCGGCTTCATCCTTGAATCGGTCGAGAACGGCGAACGATGGAGCCGATTCTCCTTTGTTGGTCGTCGCCCTCGGGCGACGCTGAGCAGCTCGGGGCTGCAGGTTTCCATCGAGGGCGATCTGGACATCGAGGTTCCTACCGATCAGGGCATGCTCAGAGCGGTCGAAGTAATGCTTGAGCATTACCGGTCACCCGAGGTCGACGAATTGCCGCCGATGCACGGGGGCCTCGTCGGCTACCTGGGCTACGACATCGTGCGCGAGATCGAGAAGCTGCCTAACGTGCCAGCCGATCAGTTGGGGCTGCCCGATTCGTCGCTGATGATGGTCGGCCAAATCGCCGCTTTTGACCACTGGCGACAACGTGTTGCCTTGATCGAGAACGTGGTTGTCAACGCAACGATGACCGACGCTGAACTCGATACGGTCTACAACCAGGCGCAGATCGGCCTCGACGAGATCGCTTCCGACGGCGCCTCCGCTCTCGACGAGCCTTTGCTCATGCCCCCGAGCCTCGACGATCCCTTGCCCAAAGTCACCAGCACGATGTCTGGTGGCGACTACCAGAACGCGGTTCGGGCGTCCAAGGAGCTGATCGTTGCTGGCGACATCTTCCAAGTCGTGCTTGCGCAACGCTTCGACTTTGAGCTCGATGCCGAGGCTTTCGACGTGTACCGCGTGTTGCGTCAGATCAACCCGAGCCCGTACATGTACTTTGTGCGCACACCTCAGGTCAGCCTGGCAGGAGCTTCGCCCGAGCCGCTGGTCAAGATCGAAGACGGGCGAGTGATCAGCCGACCAATCGCGGGAACGCGTCGTCGTGGCAAGACCGACGTCGAAGATCGAGCGTTGGGTGCCGAATTGATGGAAGACCCTAAAGAGCGCGCCGAACATGTGATGCTCGTGGACCTCGCCCGCAACGATGTTGGGCGAGTCATCGAGTACGGATCCATGCAAATCGATGAGCTCATGGAACTTGAGCGCTACAGCCACGTAATGCACCTGACATCGCAGGTGTCAGGCGAGTTGCGTAGCGGACTTGGCCCGATCGATGTCATTCGGGCCACGTTGCCGGCCGGCACCGTTTCTGGCGCTCCGAAAGTGCGGGCGATGGAAATCATCGACGACATCGAACCAGCTAAGCGGGGTCCGTACTCCGGGGTCGTGGGATACATCGACTTCAGCGGCAACCTCGATACGGCAATAGCGATCCGCACCATGGTCATTACCGACCGCGGTGCATCGGTCCAGGCCGGTGCTGGGGTGGTCTACGACAGTGATCCTCAGCTCGAACATGAAGAGTGCTTTCACAAGGCTTCGGCCTTGCTTGCTGCAGTACCCGCAGCTGAGCGCTTGACCGCAGCTCGACGGAACCAACGCAACGAGAGCCCGACAGACTCAGCTCAGGGAGCGAACTCATGACCATGACAACCGATCAACTCCGTACCGGCCTTGCCGCAATTGGAGCACAACGCCAAGCAGTCCTCGTCGAAGGTCCCGACGCGCTCAGCTTCCTGCAGGGTCAGATCAGTCAAGATCTAGAAGCTCTTGCACCCGGCGAAGCCAGTTGGTCGCTGGTTCTGCATCCCCAAGGAAAGATCTCGGCTTGGTTTCGAATCACCCGGTTGGACAATGACAAGTTCGTGATCGACCTCGACCACGGTTGGGCCGACGAGATCATGACCCGTCTCAACCGATTCAAGCTGCGCACCGATTGCGAGATCGTGCTTGCCCCATGGGAGTCGCTAACCATTGTCGGCCCGGGGGCCGACGATGTCGCAGTGGACGGCTTTACACATGACATGATCACGTCGTGGGCGGGTGTTCCCGTGCGGGACGTCTTTGGGCCCGGACTAGCCCTCGACTCGGTCACGGTTGATGGCGTAGCAGTCCAGCCTCTAGACCAAGCATCGTTTGACGCGCTACGTATCGAGGCAGGCGTGCCCAAGATGGGCACAGAACTCGATGAGTCAACCATTCCGGCGGCGGCTGGGATCGTCGAACAAAGCGTGAGTTTCACCAAGGGCTGCTTCACCGGCCAAGAGTTGGTCGCCCGCATCGACAGTCGGGGCAACAATGTGCCGAAACGCCTGCTTTCACTGGTGTTCGACGGCACAACAATCCCAACCAATGGTGCTGAACTGTTCGCCGACGGCGAGTCCGTTGGCACGGTGACATCGGCCGCCTACTCCGGACAGATGGCCGCAACTATTGGGCTGGCCTATATCACCCGAGCTGCCGATGTCGGCCAAGCCGTGACAGTCCAAGTCGACGGCGCAACGGTACATGGGGTCGTTCACGAGCTCCCTCTGGTGCGGGGCTAGCCGCTATGGCCGTGGATCACTACCACACGCTCGGTGTGATCCCAGGTACGAGCGCGGCGGATCTTCGTGCCGCGTACCTCAAACTGGCGCGCTCCAATCACCCCGACAAGTTCGACGGTGCCGATCGAGACAAGGCACAGCATCGGATGCAACAGATCAACGAGGCCTGGAATGTGCTTGGTGTCGCTCATAAGCGGCGCGAGTACGACGCTGCGAACCGAACAGATCAACGAGTGGCCGGCAACGGCGAGCGTTCTCATTCAGCTCGCGGCCATGCCAACTTTCGTCCGTTCGACGATGAACCGCTCAGTCACAAGGATGTCGACTTCGACACGACCCCGATCGCTGGCAGCCGAAATATCCCGCGATGGGCCACGTTCTTGCCGGTCGGATTGTTTGTGTTCGGCGTCGTCGTGCTGGCATTTGGCACCATGGTCAATGCGACCGGAATTTTCGTGATTGGGATCATGTCATTGGCTTTCGGTGTCGTTTGCTTCTTGATGTTGCCGCTCGTGGTGATGAGTCGAGCCGATAGGGACCCGGATTTATGACGACCACCTACCTGGACAAAATTCTTGACGCTCATCGAGCAACGGCAGCCGATGATGATCGAGACATCGCAAAACTACGAGAGCAGTGTTTGCAGCTCGGGCCGACCCGCGACTTCGCTGCGGCGCTGCGTGAACCTGGCCTCTCCGTAATTGCCGAGGTCAAACGTCGTTCACCGTCGAAGGGGGACCTGGCAATAGATCTCGACCCCGCCGAAGTCGCCGAGGCCTATGCCGCTGGCGGAGCGTCGTGCCTTTCGGTACTCACCGACGCGGATCATTTCGGCGGTTCGCCCGCAGACTTGCAGGCGGCTCGCCAAGCTGTGTCGCTACCAGTGATCCGCAAAGACTTCACCGTGTGTGTGGCCGACGTGTACGACGCACGACTCATGGGAGCGGACGCAGTGCTGCTCATTGCCGCTGCGCTCAACGACGACGAACTGGCCGAGTTCGCAAGCGCGGCGACCGATGTGGGCCTGACATCGCTCTTCGAGATTCATGACGAAGCCGAACTGGAGCGAGCCCTGTCGGTCGATGCCAAGGTCATTGGTGTGAACCAACGGGATCTGATTACTTTCGAGGTCGACCAAGAACGAGCAGTCCGAATGGCCCCACAGATTCCCCAGGATCGTGTTCGGGTCGCCGAATCTGGTGTCCGGGGGCCAACCGACGCTGCAGTCCTGTATCGGGCGGGGTTTGACGCGGTGCTGGTAGGGGAGTCAATCGTGACGTCGGGCGAACGAGCTAGCGCGGTGCGAGCACTGCGCAACGTCACCAACGACTGAACCCTCTCATCCCCTAGGAGGAGAGCAGGACCATTCCCGCAACCGATGACCGTTGAGACCGTGACGCGTACGGTGACGGCATGACAGATTCACGTGTTGGTCAGACCATTGCCGCTTTTGCAGTATTTCTCTCACTCACGGCTTGTGGTTCTGACTCCTCGGGAACCGAAGCCACCGCAGCGGAGGCTCAAGAACCAACGGCAACTGCGGTCGTGGAACCAACCGCTGTGCCCGCCACGCCAGCACCGGTCGAGCCAGCACCGGTCCTTGAGACAGAGGCGCCAGAAGATCCAAGGTTTGCTCTCGAAGGCGAGATTGGACTGGACGCTTCCGAGCTCAACGAACTGGTTGCCTTTGTCGAGGAGACTGCGGGCCGAGAGTTTCTCCGGCCACCCCGGATCGTTGCGCAGGCCAAGGCTGAGTATGAGGCGGGGCTTGGACCCGATGATGCAGAACTCGCGGAGTTTAACGACACCATCGATGCCGACATGCGATCGCTGCAGGCAATGGGGCTCACTGAACTCGGCGTCGCCGATGCGAGCGCAGCTTGGCTCGGGCTTATGACCAGCGCCGAAGGCGTGCTCGGTTACTACACGAGTGATGACGATGCCATCTATGTTCCGATTGCTAGCTCGGTAGATGATCGCTTCCGCAGCACAGTCGTGCATGAACTGGTGCACGCACTCGATGCTCAATACGTGGATCTGATTGCGGTGGAAGAGCGTCTGGACGCTGCGGGGCAGGCCAACAACTTCGACGAGGCCTTTGCGCTCATTTCGATTGTGGAAGGTCGAGCGTCGTCGGTCCAGTTTCGGTGGGACCAAATCAATGGTGTGATGCCAGAAACCGAACTTCCCGAAGGTATGGACCAGGTGCCCGCAGCCGCGATCTTGGCTACGGCGCTGCCCTATAGCCTGGGTTTGCAATACATTGAGGCCAATGGTGGCCCAGCCCAGACCTGGGAGTTGTACGAAGACGGTCCCGTGACAAGCGAGGCAATCCTGACCGGAGGTCTCGACGGGGAGACCGTTGCGGTCCCGATGCCAGACTCCGACGGGCCAGTGTTAAACAATGGTCTGTTCGGCTCGGTCGACATCGTTCTGATGCTTATCGGCGACTCGCTGGAGCCATCGCCGCTTGTTGTTCAATCAGCAGTCTTTGCCGCCGACGGATGGGCGGGCGGGCAGTCGGTGGTCTGGGGTGATGACAGGGAATCATGTGTGCGGATTGAATTGCGAGCAGACACGCCCGAAGACCTCGAAGAGATCGAAACCGTGTTCGGTTTCTGGGCCGAAGAAGCGCCTGATATACGAACTGTTGAGGCCAATAGTGACCGTGTCTTGGTCACGGGTTGCGCCCCGTACCTGCCATGATCGTGTCGATGCACCCGGTCCGACGAAGCCTCGCGCTGCTGGTCAGCCTCACGTTGCTTGCTGTCGC
>Ga0114956_1000979_pt1 | contig 22066 bp, 22 predicted proteins | sample MaitaG_FD_87304 | JGI IMG/M metagenome (GOLD analysis project Ga0114956, IMG submission 87304) | Marine algal microbial communities from Maine, USA - Maine_Asex2 metaG | ecosystem: Host-associated > Algae > Red algae > Unclassified | place: Maine, USA | collected 2015-01-05
AGAAAGAACGCATTGGATATACCATGCCGACCAGGTCCTCTTTCAATGTTGCTAACGTATCCCGTGGTAGACATAAGATCAAGAAGATCAATAATGTTCAGTGGTGTTGGCACCCAGAACGCAATGTGGTGCATTCGCGGGCCATTCCCGTTGGTGAATGCCATATCATGCACGCCACCTTTCCGATGCATCCAGGCCGCCCATAACTTGTTAGTCTTCTCGTCTTCTGTGTATTCAGTTACACGAAATCCGAAATCACTATAGAACGCAACCGATGCATCGACATCAGTAGAGAAGCAGTTAAAATGATCAATACGTAACGGTTTTACACCTCGATACAGCGCGTACTTTTGATGTATGGGTTCAAGGCGATCCATTTTATGATAGAACTCCAACGGAATACCCATGTTGTCTGACGTTAATAGCGTTCGACCTTGATGGGCTCGTTCCACCCACTGAGTTGGCCGTCCTTTGGCTTTAAAGTAGGAATCAGCCTTGTCCAGATCTTCTTCGTCAAATGTTTTAAAGCCCATGACCTCTACAGTGCCGGCTTGTTCAGACTTCTGCAAAATCAAACAATGGTGACCACGCTCTTCCATCGCACGAAGGTAGACGTGGCTATCACTTTCATCGGTCACTTGAAGGCCAAGTATTTCCGTATAGAATTTTTTTGATGCCGTCAGATCACTGACATTGATACAAGCGTGAGAAAGCCGAATTGTATTAAAATCTGGATAGAGATTAGGTGCAGGTACGGGCATTTAGCTGTCCTCTATTCTATGCGCCCAAGCGCATAATTTTGTGCTGACCGGTAGCGAAACCAACGTGCTTTTGCTCCATATAAAATTCAAACGACCAATCACCGCCATCACGACCAATGCCACTGGATTTAACACCACCAAACGGTGTTGGCAGATGGCGTACGTTTTCAGAGTTCACCCATATCATTCCTGCCTCAAGCTGATCAGTGAATCGCATGGCGCGGGTTAAATCGTTAGTCCAGACATAGCCTGTCAGACCATAGGCTGTGTCATTAGCCAAAGCTAACGCTTCGGTTTCAGTTGAAAACGGTATTGATGTTAAAACAGGTCCGAATATTTCTTCTTGCGCTATGCGCATACCATTGTTGGCATTGGTAAACAGCGTCGGTTTAACAAAGTAGCCTTCGTTGCCAACAACCTCACCGCCTGCAGCAATAGTTGCTCCGTCTTCTTTTGCAATGTCAAAGTAGCTAGCCACCTTATTGTAGTGTTCTTCGCTGGCCAGTGGTCCAAGCTCTGTGGCAGGGTCGAGTGGATGTCCTACTTTAATGTTGTTTACGCGTGCTACAAGTTGAGCTTCAAACTTTTCACGAATAGAGTCTTGCACCAGCAAGCGCGAAGAGGATGTACATCGTTCACCGTTAATTGAATAAATCATAAAGATGACAGCGTCCAATGCTCGCTCAAGATCAGCATCTTCAAAGACAATCACTGGATTTTTACCACCCAGTTCCAAGTGATTTCGCTTCAACGTATCAGCCCCCTGCTTTGTAATCAGGCTTCCCGTTTTACTTTCACCCACGAAAGCAATGGCCTTTATCAGCGGGTGTTCGCACAACGCTTTTCCCGCACCTTCACCAAACCCGTTTACAGTATTTAAAACACCGGGTGGCAACCCGGCTTCTTCTGCAATTTCAACCAATAATCTTGCGGTAAGCGGTGAAGCTTCAGCAGGCTTGTGCACCACGGTGCAACCGGCAGCAAGCGCTGGAGCGATCTTCCATGTGGACAACATAAACGGCGTGTTCCAGGGTGTGATAATGCCGACAGGCCCGATTGGTGTTCGGCTTGTGACGTTCATCAACGTGGGCGATTTTAAATGCTGACCGTCTCTTGCTTGTACGACTTGATCGGCGAAATAACGGAAGTTCTCAGCACCTCGCAGCGCAGCCTTTGACATGAATCGGATAGTCTGTCCTGTGTCCCAACATTCACACAATGCAATTTCTTCGGCACGCGCCTCTATAGCTTCGGCTACTTTTATCAGTATGCGCCGACGCTCAGTTGCCGGCATGTCACGCCAGCTTGAAAAAGCCGCCGACGCAGCCTTTGCGGCCATATCTATGTCTTGCTCCACTCCATGTGCCACGTCACAAATAACACTTTTATCTATAGGAGAAGTGGACTGGAAGACCCCCGCACTACCTGCGACATCTTTGCCACCAATACGGTTTAATATTCCGGTTTTTTTTACACCAGCTAAATGCGTATTCAATTTTTCAATGTTTGTATCAATCGCACTCATGACAACGGTCTCCGTCTGCTCCGCACGCTATATTTTTCATTACTCTACCTCTGCAGCTGATTTGCCAAATGTGGCACTAGAGTTTAATCCACGCCGTTTTCAAATCAAAAAACTTATCCATGGCATGCAATGATTTATCATGTCCATTTCCTGACTGCTTGACTCCGCCGAGCGGCACTGAAAGATCTGCACCACCGTAAGTATTAACATGCACAACACCTGCTCGAATCTGTGCGACCATACGATGAGCTCGACTCAAATTTGAAGTCCAGACGCCAGCTGCTAATCCAAAATCAGATGCATTCGCCAAACGTACCGCATCCTCCTCGTCTTTGAATGCAGTTATCGCCAGAACCGGCCCAAACACTTCATTTTGAAATAAACTATCGTCGACCTTAACGCCACCGATAACAGTTGGTGCCATGTAGAAGCCTCCGCTTTGCGTTAAAATTTCAGTTCCACCAGCATGGCATTGTGCACCTTCGGATAAAGCCGCTTCAACAAACTCTAAATTTGCATTTAGCTCATCTCGACTATGAACTGCACCAATTTGGCTATTTAAGTCAAGCGGATCGCCAACACGATAGCGGTTCGCGTGGCGACTGATTTCTGCGACAAAATCATCGTGTATATCTTCTTGAACAAGCAAGCGTGAGCCAGCAACACACACTTGTCCTGAGTTGCGAAAAATACCAGCTGCGGACACCTTCGCCGCGTCCGCCAAATCGGGTGCATCAGCAAATATCACATTAGGTGATTTGCCGCCTAACTCCAGATAACACCGCTTCAGGTTGGATTGAGCTGAATATTGCAACAGTCGCCGGCCAGTTGCTCCGGAACCAGTAAACACTAACACGTCAACATCCATAGATAACGCCAGTGCCTCCCCCACAATGCTGCCAGCGCCAGTAACAACATTGAGCACACCGTCCGGCAAACCTGCTTCTGACGCGAGTTCGGCAATTTTAAGCAGACTTAAAGATGCTGATTCGGGTGGCTTTAACACAACTGAATTGCCTGCTGCCAATGCAGGAGCAAGCTTCCAACTGCCAATCATTAATGGGAAATTCCATGGCACAATTGCACCAACAACACCGATAGGAACCTGGTGCACTAATCCCAGCACATCGTTTGGAGTCGTAGCGATCTGGCCATACTTTTTATCTATTGCCTCAGCATAAAAGCGGAATGTGCTGGCAGCTGACATAGCCTCCGCTTTGAACGCCATACTTATTTCTGTACCATTGTCCCGAACCCCAAGCACAGCAATTTCAAGCGCACGGTTTTCGATAAGGTCAGCCAGTTGGAGCAAGACTCGCTTGCGTTCTGCCGGTGCAGTACGCGACCAACGGCCATCGTCGAATGCAGCACGAGCAGAGGCTATAGCGCTATTCATATCGGCCGGCGTACCAGCGGCAATCTGCGTCAGTACCTGTCCATCTATTGGTGTGATGACATCCTTCAATGCGCCGTCTTCAGCCTCTTGCCAACGACCATCAATGAAGTGCGATTGTACAGGGACAGCATTGTCGCGAAGTTTGTCGATAGCTTCCTGGTTCATAAAATTCTACTAGCCTTTCAGGGTCGGCACTTTCCAGCAACATGTACGTGGTGGTACCTGAACATGACAGTGGTTATGCACTTACGGGCGAGTCAAAATAGTTGGATTTATATCAACTAAGATATTAGTTGCCTTGTTAAATAAAAGCTTGCCTTGTTAAGTATAATTTGTCAAACTTTTTGACTCAGTTAAATGCGGAAAAAAAATGCGCTTTGCAACTTATTCAAACAATAATACAACCTACTACGGCGCAGTTACAGACGAAGGGATGATTGCACTCAGTCCGGAGTGTCCACAATGGCCAACGCTTCTGGATGTGGTTCAAGCGAACGCTTTGGATGATCTTGAATCCATAGCGCAGAAAAAAAGTGTTACACATAAAGATGTTCAGTACCAAATGGTGCTACCAAATGCACTCCGCATTCTGTGTGTCGGGGTCAATTTCCCCGACCGAAACGCCGAGTATAAAGATGGTACAGAACAACCGAAATACATGTCTTTATTTCCCCGGTTTGCATCCGGCTTTACCGGGCACAACCAAAACCTGATTCGCCCTCCCGAAAATCATACGCTGGACTACGAAGGAGAAGTCGTCGTAGTCATAGGTAAAGAAGGACGCCGTATATCGCAAGAAAATGCTTATGATCATATTGCAGCGTTGACTCTTTGCAACGAAGGCACCATCCGCGACTGGGTCAGGCATGCAAAATTTAACGTTACTCAGGGAAAAAATTGGGATAAATCAGGCGCCATAGGTCCCTGGTTGGTGCCGTTCAAAAATGCGAAGCAACTAGATGATGCGCATATTGTGACCCGTGTCAACGGTGAAGTGCGGCAGGACGATGTGCTCTCTCGTATGATGTTCCCGGTACGCGCCGAGATAGCATACATCTCTACGTTCATGACACTCAAACCGGGCGACATGATTGTAACTGGCACACCAACTGGTGCGGGTGCCAGATTCGATCCGCCTAAGTATCTTGCTCCCGGCGATATTATTGAAGTAGAAGTTGAAGGAATTGGAACACTTCGAAATGGCGTGGAGGACGAAAGCGTATGACGCCCGAAGAGCATGTACAGGCAGCGAGCTCGTTGTTAGACGCAGAACAAACGCACGAACAAATTGATTTACTAAGTCAGCGTTACCCTGACATAGGAATGGATGACGCCTATAAAATTCAGAATGCTATTTACAAGGCAAAAATCGCAGCCAAACGCACTGTTATTGGCTGGAAAATTGGATTGACATCAAAAGCAATGCGAAGCGCGCTAGGCATTGATATACCCGATAGTGGAATTCTTTTCGATAATATGCTCTTTAATAGTGGACAAAGCATTCCCAAAACGAGGTTTATCCAACCGCGCATAGAAGCTGAAATTGCATTTGTGATGAAATCAGATATTGGTAGTGATCCAAACATTACCCGCGAAGATGTTATCGCTGCAACCGATTATGTTGCACCAAGTATAGAAATTCTTGATACAAGAATAAAACGAATTGACAGTAAAACCGGCAAAACACGCAGCATATTTGACACCATAAGTGATAATGCAGCCAATGCAGGCATAGTAATAGGCAACGAGAAGCACGCTATCGACGCTGTTGATTTACGCTGGGTCGGAGTAATTACTTCGCGCAACGATGAAGTTGAAGAAACTGGACTTGGCGCAGGTGTATTAAATGACCCTATTGAGTCGGTGGTTTGGCTTTGTCATCGAATGGCTCAATACGGACAAGTTATCAAAGCTGGCCATGTAGTCTTATCCGGAAGCTTTATCAGACCAGTTGAATGCACACCTGGTAGCCATATAGCTTGTGATTTTGGCACCTTCGGGAATGTTGAGATCACGTTCGAAGGTTAAGATCACGTTCAAAGAGTACCAGACAGATCGTAAAAAAGTGTTAGCTGCACAGGAGCCCAGAGTAATAACATTGCTATGTCGAACAAGTTGCCATCAACGAATAGATCGCTTCCTATGGCGCTTAACCGTGCTCGTGAAGGTGTTATGCCACCAATACGTGACATGCTGGCCGAGTCAGGCATTACTGAACAACAATGGCGTGTATTAAGAGTACTGGCTGAACATGGTCCGCAAAATATATCTACATTGGCTGACAGGGCTTGCTTCTTATTCCCCAGCCTTACCCGTATAACGCAGTCTATGTGTAAAAAGGGGTTAATAACGTTGTCGCGTGATAGTGAAGACAAGCGACGTCAAACTGTTGCTATCACAAAAAAAGGTCAAAAAATTATAGACGACAACATGGATCAAGCTGTACAAATTGTCAAAAATTTCAAGAAAAAACTGGGCGTAAAACAGTACGAACATTTACTTGATCTTTTAGCCGTGCTGGATCCGAGTACAGACGACTAATGCAATCGACTACCGGGACACTATTGCCATGCCTCATGTAGAAATTACCTACTCTGCTAATCTGGAAGCTATCGTTGATATTGCTGGCCTGTGCAATGAGTTGAGACTGTCGTGTATCGAGTCTCAGGTTGCGCCTGTGGCAGGCATCAGAGTCAGAGCCCTTAAATGTTCACACTATTCCATTGCAGATGGTAATGCTAAGCACGGCTATATAGATTTCTCTGTCCGCCTGCGAGAAGGACGCACAGATGAAATAAAGCAAGCCCTTACTGATCGTTTGTTTGATACCGCTAAACGTTATCTGGCAGAAAGCTTTAAAACCAATTCGATAGCGCTGTCGATGGAAACACGCGATATAAATGCTACGTTTAGTCCGAAAACAGGTAGCATCCGTCAGTTCCTAAACGATGCATAACTAACTCATACCCATGATGCCCGGATAATCGATTACTACGCTTGAACAGTTGCCAGCTTAACGCCAAAACCAATAAATATCCCACCCGTTATAGCTTTAAGCCAACGTTGAAATGAAGCGTTTTGCCCAACTTTAGTGAGGCGCACGAACAGCGTCACCATTGCGCTGAACCAAACGACGTTGATAACGCTCTGCAGAAAAACCAGTAAATAGGCAGAAGCTATGGCACCATCGCCAGTAGTGATAAATTGCGGGAAGGCAGCAAGATAGAACATTGAGGTTTTCGGGTTTAATGCATTGGTCAGTAGCCCTTCAACGAAAGCCGCGCGCAGCGTACGCTGCCGGTTCGCAGGTTCTACAGTCTGCGCCGCATTGTTCCCACGGTAAGCATCTCGAAGAGCTTTAAAACCAATCCAGCAAAGGTACAAAGCACCTATTACTTTGATGACTAAAAACGCTTGAGCAGATGCTAACAGAATCGCCGAAATTCCTAAAATAGAGAGCGTACCGTGAAAGTACAACGCGACAACAAATCCAGCCACGTTTGCGAAACCTGCTGCTCTTCCTGAGGTTGGAACTGTCTTGGCAATCAACACCCCGTTTGGTCCGGGTGAGATAACAAGAAGCGCTGCAACTACGGCGTAACTCAGCACGTTTACCCAGGTCATTTTTCTCTCTGCGTTACTACCCCGCTCACCAGAGAATCCAACTTGTCCTGACACATTGTCACTATTTTCAGCAACGGCTATTTTATCTGGCTGAGTACTTGAAGAACGGTGTGAGTGAGCCAACTGCTGTTCCAGTTCAACTACTTTGTCCTGTAACAAAATTATGGACAATTCCATGTTCTTAATGGTTCTTTGTAATGATTGATTGCGCGACAACAGCTCAGCTAGTTCTTGTTTGGTCGAGGCCAACTCTTCTCGCGCCAATTGTAATTTGCGACTTAGCGCGCCATGCTGAGCTGTACCAGCATGATCGATTTCTGGAACAGTCGTGCTGAGAGCGGATTCTTGCCGTGCAACCTCAACAGCAGTTTGTGATTGATTGACGCTAATGATTTCCGATAGATCTGGGATGCGAAGAATCGCCCCTGCTTTCAAAAGATTGATGTTGCCATTTAAAAATGCGTGCTGATTGGCTTCCGCTATTGCAAGCATCATTTGATTTGTTGTAGTTCCATCAACACGATTTGTTCGGGCAATGTTCCTTAGTGTGTCGCCTTTGGAAACCAGCACATTTTCGGCTGAAATAATTGTTTTCGTCCCAATCCTACTTTCGGACTCATTATAGTCTGAGAAGAGAACCCCAAAATCGCTGTCCACTTCTGCAGTACTTTGAATTACCTGAACATCAAATTCATCTACAGATTCTGTATAAAATCTGTCATCAGCTGAGGCGTCTTTATCTGCCAGCGTTATGATCAGCGAACAGATTAGAGCGGCTATAGTAATGCCATAGATCAAGTTGTTGAGTCTGCGCTTGATTGTGGTTATTTCATCCATGTGTCCCGCGGTATATTCATTATAAATTGGACATCGCAATGCACGCTAGTATAAAACTCTTACCCGCTTCGACCAGCATTGGGAAAAGTAGCGGATGCATCGTAGTGATTAAAGCTTTGCAGCGATTGCGCGTTGCATTCCGTTTGCCAGTTTGACCCCGGAACTACAGCTGACACACAAGGGTATTTAGCTCGATAAGCTAATGTACGTGCATTTTCCTCTATGGCTATGGCGACAATCCCTGCTACCACCCCCTGCTGAGCTTCAACCAGTCTGATAGCGCCGTCCATTGTGCCGCCCGTCTCCACCCATTGATCGACAAGCAGTACTCTTGTACCCGAATCAAACGCAGGTGTCCGCATTTCCATGTTCTGGCGTCGGCCAGAGTAGTTGTTAAACTCAACGCTGTCTGTATCGACGCAGAGTTTACCGGCCTTACGTATTGGCAGGAAACCAACATTGCGTTGAGCTGCGATTCCTGCGCCCAGCACAAATCCCATAGCATCCAGGCCGGCTACAACATCAAATTCTACGTCAGACAGATCAGCTGAAAAGTCCTCCAGCAAATCTTGAAAAGCACGAGAATTTATATATATAGACGTGGGGTCTAACCAGGCAAATTTCTCACCCTTTGTATTTGGAGACATAATCGAGAGATACCAACGATCATCGCGAGGCCCTTTTGATCCTGCATTCTTGTCATGGTTACTCATGGCTGTTTTACATCTCCCGGGTAATTGTCATTAGTTGAGCAAGCTTCTGTGGATCAATATTATAAAAATCTTCGTCGACGTTAATACCGGTTGCGACCATAAAGCAGTCAACCCGGTTGTATTCACTCGCATTGGCGGGAGTGATCCCAGACGCCAGCGCTAGTACATGCTCTCCAATACTTTTCCGAAAGGTGGAAATCTTTTCCAAGTCAGCTTCCTTACCTGTTGCCAGACCAGAGGTGCAGACCACATCCATAAAATGTGTTGCGAGTTCAGCAGCGAGAGCGTAATTGTCTTCGTTAACGATACGTTGCTTTTTAAAACAAGTGCCCCCCAGATAAAAGCCATTCCACCCGGACTGTTCCTGAATTTCTTTGATTTTGATAGCTGCGGTTTGAGCTTCCAGCGTGGCATGTTCATCGATACAGGCATCATCAGCCCAATATGCATCAATCCTGCAGTCGTCGCGTTCCAGTTCTGCCAATATGGGGAATGCAAGATCACCAGCCACAGCCAGAAAATTCAAGCCGATCCACAAAGACGGGTAACGCCTGCGGGTTTCAAGAACAATGGGTAAAAACTCATCGACCGGAAAATCGTGGTTAATAAGGAAAACGCCGGCCACCCCACCGGTGATAGCGATATCAATGTTTCTCGCGGTTTGTTCTACATCCAATACGTGGATAACGGGTATTACCACAGGGCCGGCACAGCCAAACATTTCATGAAATTCAGTTCTGTTCATAGCCCGCAAGTTAACGCTGAACTGGATATAAATGAAATTTATTCTTTTTATATATGCATAAGTATGTATTATGAGCATGACACGTTGATATTTATTGATGAGCAACCGTAATCTACCCATCGATCTAATTCGCACGCTAATAACCATATCAGAAGTGGGCGGATATACTCGGGCTGCAAATGTGCTCGGACGAACACAGCCAGCCATCACCCTGCAGATCAAACGCCTTGAAGCACTGGTGAATGCCAAATTAGTTTCACAAGTCGGGCAGAGATCTGTTCTGACCGACGACGGCCAATTGCTCGCTGTTTACGCTCGAAAAATATTACGTTTAAATGATGACGCTATCGCCAAGTTCTCAACTCAAACGTCTGGTGACACTCTGAGAATTGGATTGCCTACTGACTTCGCAACCGCTTATCTGCAAGAAGCACTCATGCAATTTAGTTACAGCAAACCTGATGTACAGCTAAAAATTCGTTGTGACCTGTCTGCCAGATTGCTCGAAGAACTCCACGAAGATGAGCACGACATCATCATCGCTCTGTACTCTGATGAAGACAATCAATACCTGTCCCACCACTGGTCACAACAGCCGATTTGGGTCTGTGCTGAGCAGTTCGACTTGAACGGACATCAACCGGTTCCAATCATTGCGCATCACGAGGGCTGCGCCTATCGCGATCGTATGACGTCTGTTCTGTCTCGGGAACGGCGGCAGTGGAATATTGTTTTCTCAGCGCCAGGAATAGCAGAATTGCAGCGCGCCGTTCTATCCTCTTTTGGCGTAACTGCCTTAACCAGCACAACGCTGTTAGACGGCATGCGAGAAATAAGCGAACAAGAAGGGTTTCCCACCTTGCCACCCATACAGCTTGGCATCTTCTATCGACACTCACAAATGTCTGAGACCGGGTCAACGGTGGTTGAGCACTTAAATGGCCAACTTTCAGGGCTTGCAGAGGTTGGAACCGGTATTTGAAAATATTATCCGCTAATAAGTATCACTAATTTCCTTAATCTGCCATGCGGACATAACATCAGGCAGTTGGGGAACACACTTACCATTGGAGGAAACGACTATGACCGACGAAAAGAAAGTAATCCAGAGTCCCGCTCGAAGAGGGATTTTAAAATACGGTGCAGCCCTTAGTGTCAGCCTGCCATACATAACGAGTGTGAAGGCCGCACCTACTGAAATCAACATGCTTGCCTGGTACGGACACGGTGAACCCGACATGGTGGCCGAATTCGAAGCTGCTAATAATGTGAAATTCAAGCCCAAATATTATGCTGGCGGTGACAATATGCTTGCATTGATAGCTCAATCGCCACCAGGTACTTACGACTTAATTCTATCGGATGGTGAGTTTGTGCAGCAACTCAATGCGGCAGGCTACATCGAAGAAATGGATGCCGCTGACTACCCGTTTGATGACATGCTGCATGAAGATTTCACGCAGTTTCCCGGTCACTGGAAAGACGGAAAACTATTTTCCATGATGTTGCGCGGTGGCCATTTGGGTGTGTCATACAACACCACCGCCGTCAGCGCGGAAGAAGCGGCGAGTTATGCCTGTTTCTGGAAGCCGGAACTAGAAGGTAAAGTGGGTCATTTCGACTGGCATTTACCCAGCCTTGGAATGATGAGTCTTTACAACGGTAACGGCGCTGGTCTTTGGGATTTGGACGACGCAAAGTGGGACAAGGTACAAGAGACAACCACTAGCTTACGACCACAGGTTGGCGGGTTTTTCGACTATGGTGGTACGTTCAACTCACTCAAGAATGGTGAAATGCTCGCCATGTGCGGTATCGGCGATTGGATAACAGGTGTATTGGAAAAGGATGGTGCACCGGTTGCCTCGGTCATACCCAAAGAAGGCGGAATACAATTTACCGAGAGCTATTCCATTGGCAAAGGAACAGATAAAGCTGAGATCGTTAAAAAATTCATTCAATACATGATGTCACCAGATGGGCAAGTTAAATCGGCGCAAATGGCAGCGTATCCGGGTTTTTGCGTCACCAAAGCCGGTCGCGCAAAACTGCAGGAAGTTGATCCCAAAGAAGCCATGCGCTCCGGGCAAATGGATGGAAATCCAAACGATCCGATTGCACTGATTAATGATGGACGAATTCACTATCGCGACATTCCGGTTCAACAATCGCTGGAAGACTGGAACGACTATTGGTCAGAATACAAAAACGCATAAGTTAATTGGAAAGTAGTTGCAGGCCCTACAGTGAAATGGGGCCTGCTTTTATTCTTGTTTTGACTAGCCCTATTCGATAACGAGTGAATGACTTCTCGACCTGCGTCAGTGCGCAAAACGGTAAATAGCTCAAGCAACAAGCGGGTCGACAGATTCGCTCTAGCCTGGCGTCTGCCAATCATCGTCTGGCAGACCCTGTTCTTTCTCGGGCCATTGATTTTCATGGTTGCAATGTCGTTCTTCCTGGTTAAAAACTATCGGATGGAGGAGGCTTTCGAGCTTAAGAACTGGAATAAAATGTTCTCAAAAAACTATTTTTGGGACAGTTATATATTGACATTCACACTGGCCACAGTATCCACAATCGTGGCGTCCGTGCTGGCCTTTCCGGCATCATTCGCGCTGGCGTTTAAAGTACCTGAAGCAGTGCGCCGATGGGCATTGTTCCTGCTGATTATTCCCTTTTTTACTAGCTACCTTGTGCGCATTTTCGCATGGTACGTAATTTTGGCGGAAAGTGGTGCACTGAACGCATTGTTAGATAATTTCGGTCTTGGTCCATTTACCATGCTCAATACCAAGTTTGGTACATTGGTTGGGTATATGACTTTAACGCTACCATTAGTGGTTGTCCTGCAGACTTTTGCTTTGTCCAACATTGATCGCAATCTTGTACAGGCAGCAAACAACTTAGGCTGCTCACCGTTTCGCAGCATATATACGGTTATCATGCCACTGGCGAAAACCGGACTCATTGTTGCCGCCCTATTTTGCTTTATCTTGTCGTTCGGTGACTTTGTCAGCCCATACTACTTGGGTGGTTCAAAACCTCCAACGCTGCCTATTTTAATAATTGATACCACCAAGTCGGGGCAACAATGGCCGCGCGCAGCCGTGGTAGCGGTGGTTATGATGGTGACGCTAATCACGATTGCGTTCGCCGCACTGGCGTTAGCTTATCGTACACGGGCAAGTCGATGAGCAACTCGAATAAAAACCAGCTTGCTGTTGATTGGTCGCTGCGACTATATGTTTTATTGTTATTCGTGTTTGTATTTGCACCGATCGTATTCAGCGTGATTTTCTCGTTTAATTCCGCCCGGTTTCCGACTATACCGCTCGAGTCTTTTACCCTGAAATGGTACGAGACCATTTGGGCAGACCCGGATGTATGGGAAGCATTTCGTAACAGCATTATAGTCTCCGTCTCAACTGCATCATTAGCCACCGTACTTGGCTTTTGCACCGCGTACACCGACTATCGATATCGATTTCGTTTTAAGCCTGCATACCTTGCACTAGTTCTGTTACCACCGACTATTCCTCTGATAATAATGGCTCTGGCTATGCTGGCGTGGTTTTCAAAGATCGGTGCATCGGGTCAGCTTTGGTCTGTGATCATCGCACATTCAGTATTAACGGCCCCTTTTGCCATGGCCATTATTCGTCTCAGACTCAACCAGATTGACAAAGACCTTGAATCGGCCGCCTGGAATCTTGGCGCTAGTGAATGGCGAGCGATGCGTGAGGTTATTTTTCCTTTTTGCAAACCCGCAATTATATCTGCGCTGTTTCTCACAGCAGCGGTTTCATTTGATGAGTTTGCGATAGCATGGTTTGTATCGGGTTTGAATAAAACGGTACCTGTGCTTATTCTGGAAATCGTTCAGGGCAATATCGACCCTCAAGTCAATGCAATCGGTACGATCGTTTTTTTGATATCCATGACATTGGTTATTATCGCCCAGGTCTTTTTCTTCATACGTCAAAACAGGGTCAGCAATTGAATACCCCACTGGTTGTCTTTGAAAATGTTGCTAAACACTTTGGTGATTTTGTTGCTGTCAAAGAACTGAATCTCTCGATCAACGCCGGTGAGTTTATTGCCATAATGGGCCCATCGGGTTGCGGTAAAACCACGACACTGCGCATGCTGGCAGGGCTTGATCAGCCAAGCAATGGTTCTATCTATATCGATGGCCAGCGGATGAACGATGTTCGCCCCCATCAAAGAGATACGCCTCTGGTATGGCAGTCGCTTGCACTGTTTCCATTTTTGAATGCGCGAGAGAATGTAGAGTTTGGATTAAAAATGCGTAATCAGGATGCAGCTACGAGGCGCACAAAAGCAATAGAGTGGCTGGAACGACTCGGTGTAGGGGAGTTTGCCGAACGGAACGTCGAAACACTATCAGGAGGACAGCGCCAACGGGTTGCACTTGCACGCTCGCTAGTCACCGAGCCGCAGTTGTTGCTGCTTGATGAGCCCTTGTCGGCATTGGATGCACATCTTGTCATTCGTATGCAATCAGTACTAACACAGCTGCAGCGGGAGCTTGGCATTACATTTGTCTATGTCACCCACTCTCAATCTGAGGCTTTCGCCATGGCAGATCGAGTGGTGGTAATGTCCAGCGGCGAGGTTGCGCAAGCTGGAGCGCCACGTGATATCTACCGCGAACCGGAAAACCGTTTTGTAGCAGAGTTTGTTGGTCGCAATAATATTATAAGCGGTGAAGTATCCGCCGTTAGCAATGATCAACTTAAAGTGCATGCGCCCATGGGGACATTCAATGTGCCTATCGGCGATAGCGAAGCGCGTGCTGTGGGAGATACGGCTACCTTTGTTATCGCAGCCGATCTTGTGCAAGTAACACGCTCTGAAACTCAAGCGGAGAATTGGGTTGAATGTTCGTTGATTTCTGAAGAATTCATTGGCTCAATGGTGACGCTGTTTCTGGAAACTGCCGATGGCACTGAGTTTAAGGTACAACTACAGGAGCGTGAATTGGTTACGCTTGACCACACGTCTGCGGGACCGTTTTACGTAAGCTGGCAATCCAATAGCGCACACCTGCTGTCTTAAATGGGTTTACCCTAACTGGCAGTTCTATGGGGCTTACCCCAACTGGCACAGTAAATTGAACTTATCCCTGTCGCAGCGTTAACGAAGTCCACTCCCATTGGAGTAGAAAACGGGGTGTATCCCCACTGGAGCAATAGGTGATTCAGAACCCAATCAAATGGCCTAACAACGCACGTTGTGCATGCGCTATCAGTTTCGATATGGATGCGGATAGTTTGATTCATATCGCGCGCCCTAATGACTCTCACAATAGGCTCTACCCAATATCTATGGGGAGGTATGGACCAACAGTGGCACTCCCTCGCATTCTCGATACGTATCGACGTCTTGGTTTGAAGCAGTCTTTCTTCATACCTGGCTGGTGTATTGAAAACTATACACAAACTATAGAAGCAATCCTCAAAGATGGTCACGAGATTGGTCACCATGGGTGGATACATGAAGACCCGATTGTCACACATGGTTATCAGCGCGAATCATTTGAAAAAGCGCTGGCGATACACAAAACAATATGCGGAGCGTATCCAAAAGGCTATCGAGCACCGGTCTACAACCTAACCCAAGAAGTCATTGATCTGCTTGTTGAATACGATTTTGACTATGACAGTTCGATGATGGCGGATGACATTCCATATGTTATTAAAACCAAGAATGGCGAGCTAATCGAACTACCCGTGCACTGGGGTACGGATGATTGGCCACCGTTTGCACACTATGATGAAATTGGTTACCTGATGCCGGTTCAAAGTCCATCAGCCGGTCTGGCAGGTTTTTGGGAAGAATTTGATGCTCAATATGAAGCTGGTGGGTTCTTTATGTTAATCGTTCACCCGTTTTTAACAGGTCGTTTGGCCCGATGGCGTTTGGTGGAACAATGGTTGGAAAAAACGCTCAACACCCATGACGTTTGGTTTGCACCGCTTGGAGACATTTGCGCCCATGTAAAAGCCGCTCATCATGACAATGAGCAAACGGTACGTGTTGAACACTTGCCCTACTACGATAGTCCGCAAGCTTGAATCAAAGTTCTCAGGGTATAAACGCAAACGTTGTTACAACAGTAGCTTACGCTATGGAATTAAGCGGTACGCGTCCCGCGCAAACCATCATTACAGGCTTAGCAGTGTCGAGCTGAGCATGTTTACTTAGACCCTTGTACTAACGCCCGGCTACCCGATAGTTTATTCCCAGTAGCCATTATCAGCACTGCAAACAGCTTACAATAGTCCAGGACAGCAGAGAAAGTCAGTCCTGCGCACAGCATACCCCCTGCCAAGATGATTTTGATAAATATGGCCCGTGAAATCTGTATATCGTGTGCCTGCTTCTACCAGTATATGAGGTAGTAAACCTGCTCTTTTGCGATATTCCTTATCCGGCCTCGCAGAGACTCTGATAACGTTGGGTCAATCTCTCCCCATACCCAAAATTCATTCGAATTGACCTTATCGGCGTAGGCCTGCGCTAACGCCCGGTCTTCGTTACAGCACAGATTTTGGCCACTTTGGTGTCAATTCACACTCTGATAATTTGTAGATTTAATAATACATATATATTACTTGTATTATTTATAAAATCCGTATATCTTATTTAATACATTTTATATATATGCTTTAAAACACTTTACCAGGGAAACACTATGAGCAATATCACCAGACGTAAAATGCTACAAACAGCAGCCGGAGTGGCGGCAGTAGCACCAGCAGCCGTCCTTCAACTGGCCAATGCCAATGCTGCCACTACCAAAAAATCCAGAAGCGATGAAGTCATGGATATCAGCAAACTTCCCAGAGTTACTCAATCTCTAGTTGCTCCACCCTTTGTGCCAGAACACACTCAGATCGCCGAGGGTGGTCCAAGAGTCATAGAAATTGAATTAGTTGTTCACGAAGGAAAAGAGATTATTGATGCTATCGGCACAGAAGCGCATATCCTTTCTTTCAATGGATCTGTACCGGGTCCGTTGGTGATTTGCCATGAAGGCGACTACGTTGAAATGACACTAAAGAATCCGGCAGAAAATGTTTTTGCACACAATATCGACTTTCATGCCTCTACAGGTGCTTTGGGTGGTGGCGCATTGACAAATGTTCAACCGGGTGAGCAAGTAGTATTACGTTGGAAAGCAGTCAAATCAGGCACCTTCGTTTACCACTGCGCCCCAGGTGGTTCAATGATTCCATTGCACGTTGTGTCTGGAATGAATGGCGCTGTCATGGTACTACCTCGTGACGGACTCAAAGATGGCAGTGGAAATCTGCTTACTTACGATCGCGCATACTACATAGGAGAGCAGGATTTTTATATTCCTCGCGATGAAACTGGTGCTTTTAAAAAGTACGCCTCAGCAGCGGAGAGTATCGCTGATACGTTAGCCACCATGCGTACCCTGACACCGACCCACGTTGTCTTTAACGGAAAAGTTGGCGCTTTAACTGGAGATAGCGCTTTAACCGCAGCCGTAGGTGAAACTGTTCTTTTTATACACTCTCAGTCGAATCGCGATTCAAGGCCACACCTCATTGGCGGCCATGGCGATTACGTTTGGGAACAAGGCTCCTTTGCCGATGCGCCAGCGACTGGCCTCGAAACATGGTTTATTCGAGGAGGGTCCGCCGGAGCCGCTCTGTATACATTTAAACAACCCGGTGTTTATGTCTACCTCAGTCACAACCTCATCGAAGCGACTGAGCTTGGCGCGCTTTCTCATGTCATCGTAGAGGGTAAGTGGGATGACAACTTGATGGCACAGGTAGAAGCACCAGGTCCAATTACAGGCTAACAAACAGACGAAGTCAATCCAGGCAAGACGCACCTGTTTTATGGGTGCGATCTCTGATTCGGGTATAAAAGCCACTGAAAAAGCAAGCGGATACTATGAATAAAAATGTTCAACAAAACCAACCACCGAAGTCCCGATTAGCTCATAACTTCATGAAGTTGAGCGTACTTTTTTTAGTGGTAATGAGCGCGTCAAATTACACTGCATCACACATTAATTTTACCGGCGTCAACGTATCTGCGAATGCCACATCATCACTTATAGCTAATCCAAACCAGCCAGAAATGATGCTCATACCAGCAGGTTCAGTTAATACACCAGAGCCCTTCCCTGCAGTCCTGTCAGCCAACGATGTACATGTCATCAAGATTGCGGAACCTTTCTATATGGGTAAACATGAAATAACGTTTAGTCAATGGGATGAATGCGTTAAACACGAAGGTTGCAGCTACAAACCCGATGACAATCAATGGGGCCGCGGAAACAGGCCCGTAATTAATATCAGTTGGCGCGACATCGAACAATATTTGGCCTGGCTATCGAGTTCCACCGGCAGGGAATATCGGTTACCAACAGAACTAGAATGGGAATATGCAGCACGAGCTGGATCCAGTGATCGATTCGGCCCACCACCATTGTTCAGCGATCCGAAGTTAGCATGGGCCTCCAGTTATGTGTTAGAGCCTGTTCAATCGCTGCAAACAAAAGCGGTCAACTCAGGTACTCCAAATGCCTTTGGACTTTTTGGCATTCGTGGCAACGTGTGGGAATGGACAGCCACGTGCTTTCAAAGTAACAGTGGTAGCAAAGAAAGCTGCGGAATACGCATCTTGCGAGGTGAACACCGAAGTTACATGCCCAATTTCCTCCGAGAAATCGGCACAGGAGGTTGTGCGGTAAAACCTCTACCCGGAAATTTTGGCTTTCGCGTGGTGTCGCCAGTATTACCTGCCAATCGGTTCTGGCTATGATAGAGACAAAAATAAAGTACTGTGCGGGATTTCTCTACTCATCTGTCAGCATAACAAGCGGTTGCAAGCGATGAAATACCACTGGTACATACTGACAATTATTATAGCGTGCGCAGTGGGTTTTTTTCAAAGCGGGACTATGTCGCTTAACCTTGAAAAAGGTCATGGCAACATCAATCAATCGACTTCCATCGGAGGAGCGTTTAGCTTAACCGATCACACTGGAAAAACTCGTAGTGATCGCGATTTTCTCGGGAAGTATATGTTGCTTTACTTTGGCTACACTTTTTGCCCGGACGTGTGCCCTACCTCTCTACTTAGCATTGCTTCGAGTTTAAATGAGATTAAAAAAACACACCCCGAAATAAGCAATAGCATACAACCACTCTTTATTACTCTTGACCCTGATAGAGATACTCAAGAAACGTTAGCGCAATACGTAGATTTTTTTCATCCAAGTTTAATCGGTATGACAGGAACAAATGCACAGATCGGGGACATAGCAAAGCAGTATCTTATCTACTATGACCAACAAGTAAAAACCACAACTAATGACTATCTGATAGATCATTCTTCAGTTATTTATCTAATGAGCCGGCAAGGTCACTATATGCACCATTTTACCCACGACACTACACAAGAAGAGATGGTGCAAACATTGATAGAGATGACAGCTAATGATGCTGATAAAGTGACAAAGTTGGACAGACAATATAGCGCAGTCAAATTACGCTGAAAACTAACACCAACAGTTTAGTGTAATTACTCGCTATTAAGCCAAACCTTTTTACAAACTAAAGAGTAAACATACGATGATTAGTAAACTTGTTTTATTCACAGGAGCACTGGTGTGCTTAAGTCCAGCGTTTGCATCAGATGCCGAGGCAGGCAAAGCCAAATCTGCGGTGTGCTCGGCCTGTCATGGACAAGGAGGCATTAGTACGAATCCGATGTGGCCAAATATTGCCGGCCAGCAATCAGGTTATCTAAAAAAACAGTTGACTGAGTTTAGAGATGGCATACGCAAAGACCCTTTGATGACTCCCATTGCAGCATCACTAACAAACGAAGATATTGATAATTTATCCGCTTACTTTGCAAGTTTATAAACCTATCGGATTTTAATAACATGATAAAACATCTATTATTAATCTGTATCCTGTTCGCCGGTAATACTCATCTCTTATTGGCTGATGAATTTAGCTCTGGTGATATTACAGTGACAGACCCTTGGGCAAGAGCTCTACCTGCAGTAGCTAAAAATGGTGCAGCATATTTTTCTTTGTCCAATACTGGTGAAGAACTGGATCGACTCATATCAGCTACAGCAACGATCGCGCGGGAGAGTCAGATCCATAGGCATACTATGAATGATGGTGTGGCAAACATGCGGCAAGTGCAGGCCATTGATTTACCGATCGCAGAGACCGTTGTATTGGAACCCGGCATGGGGTTCCATATCATGCTGTTGGGTCTTAAGGAACCGCTCGTCTCTGGCAAGACATTCAACATGACTCTGCACTTTGAACAAGCTGGCGCAATTTCGTTAGTGGTCAACGTTAAGTAGAATTCATAATGAGTACAACATCTGTTTTTCTAAGATAGAATATCGACATATAGATAGATTAATCCAGTTATACACGCTGTCTAAGGAAAAAACCGATGGACGTAAATGCCGATTTTACTAAACGTGTAGTCATGCATGGTGATGCAATCGCTTGGGAAGATTCGCCAATGAAAGGCGTGGTGCGAAGAAGGCTTGATCGCGTTGATACTAAAAATGAACGAGTGACCACCATCGTGCGATATGATCCAGAAAGTCAATTTTCACCGCATGTTCACACTGGTGGCGAGGAATTCATCGTACTGGAAGGTGTATTCGAAGATGACTATGGGGATTGGCCAGCAGGCTCATATATTCGCAATCCGCCACAATCCACACATACACCCGGGTCCAAACCCGGCTGTATTATTTTTGTCAAACTATGGCAGTTTGATCCGGATGATAGAACCTATATTCACACGAACCTCAATAAACTAGGCTCGGTACCGGAGCAAGGTCGACCCGGGGTCAGCGTATCCCCATTATATAAAGATGAAAGAGAGAACGTCCGGTTCGAGAAATGGGACCCTGATTCATCAGTTACTATCGACTCCACCAAGGGAGCTGAAGTGTTCGTGCTCGAAGGAGGTTTTGAACAAGGAGGTGATACGCTAAGAAAGCATTCATGGCTACGAATGCCTGCGGGCGAAAGCTTGACCGCAACTGCGGGTCCTGCAGGGGCATCTGTATGGATAAAGACAGATCATTTAGCAGCGCTGTAATGGCTTATCCAGACCCAAATCCCAAGAATGAGTATTGGATATAAGCATGTCCACCCCATCTGAAAATTATGCTGATATTCGCGATGCAGTGGCCAGGCTCTGCGCGCAGTTTCCTGGTGAGTACTGGCGCAAACTTGATCGGGAATCTGCCTACCCCAGCGACTTTATCCATGCACTGACAGAGGCTGGTTGGCTGGCAGCGCTGATACCTGAACAGTATGGTGGTGCAGGTTTGCCATTGGGTGCTGGCGCTGCCATTCTCGAAGAGATACAAGCATCCGGGGGCAATAGCGGTGCGTGTCATGCGCAGATGTACACAATGGGCACCTTGCTTCGGCATGGATCGGAGGCACAAAAGCAACAGTATCTGCCTGCAATCGCCGAAGGTAAGCTGCGACTGCAAGCCTTTGGCGTGACAGAACCTTCTTCCGGTACCGATACCGGTGCGTTGAAAACCACGGCTAAACTCGATGGTGAACACTACGTTATAAACGGACAAAAAATCTGGACCAGTCGCGCCGAGCATTCTGATCTTATGATTCTGCTTGCACGTACCACTCCACTGAACGACGGTATGAAAAAAACGCATGGCTTGTCGGTTTTTCTGATTGATATGCAAGCAGCAGTTGGTGACGGTCTGACAATCCGACCCATTCGAACCATGATGAACCACGCGACCACTGAAGTATTCTTCGACAATCTGCACGTACCAGCGGCAAACCTGATTGGTGAAGAAGGTAAAGGTTTTAGCTACATACTCTCAGGAATGAACTCGGAACGTATACTCATTGCTGCTGAATGCATTGGTGACGCTAAGTGGTTTATCAACAAATCAGTTAATTACGCGAACGATCGCTCCGTGTTTGGGCGAGCGATTGGTCAAAATCAAGGTATACAATTTCCAATCGCAAAAGCCTATGCCAATATGCGTGCCGCTGAACTCATGGTTAAAGAAGCGATTCGCCTGTATGAGGCCGGAGGCAATCCAGGCGCTGAAGCGAACATGGCAAAAATGCTGGCGGCTGATGCCTCATTCGAAGCGGCAAACGTGTGTATTCAAACCCATGGAGGCTTTGGCTTTGCTGAGGAATACGATATCGAACGCAAGTTTCGCGAAACTAGACTGTATCAAGTTGCACCGATCTCAACGAACCTTATCTTGTCGTATCTTGCCGAACATATTCTGGGATTGCCACGATCTTACTGACGACCCGCTGACGACCAAACAACAGACCGCAATTTAATACGGACGCATTCGAAAAGACACCTGAAAACGAATTATCGCCCCTGTATGTATTACCTAGA
>Ga0114956_1000980_pt1 | contig 22064 bp, 21 predicted proteins | sample MaitaG_FD_87304 | JGI IMG/M metagenome (GOLD analysis project Ga0114956, IMG submission 87304) | Marine algal microbial communities from Maine, USA - Maine_Asex2 metaG | ecosystem: Host-associated > Algae > Red algae > Unclassified | place: Maine, USA | collected 2015-01-05
CCCCAAGTACCATTACCTCCACAAGAGGTAGGCATTGAAACAACTGCTATTGATTCATCATCCCATCCATCCCCAAATTCAAATATCATTGCTTGGTACCAATTAATACTAAATTGAGTAAAGCCGTTAAGGGTGGCACAAATTTCAACTTCCGTGTCAAAAGGAAATACACCCATATCAGAAGGTGGTGAAAAATCTATTGTTATATCACCTCCGTCAAAGCATTGAGCTTGTAAATTTGTTAAGCCAACAATAATAAAGAATGTTGTTAGCAATATAATTTTGCTAATTGATTTATAAAATTCCCCTTGCATGTTATCCCACCCTTTTTGTAAGGACTGCTAAATATAATAGATATTAATCATTTATGACAAAAAAATGATTGCAAGAACTATAAATGCCGACATATTTAATTAATTGACGTAAAAAGAGATGCGAATAGGATAATGGTCAGATTGTTTAAAATTTATAGTTTGATAATCATAAACATTTATGTCCTCATCGGTAAAAAAGTAGTCTATACGAAAAGATGGTAAAGGACCAACATAAGTTCCACCAAAGCCTACGCCCGCATCTTTATAAGCATCTGTTAATTTTGACGCTATCGTATTGTAAGCATATGATATTGGTGTATCATTAAAATCACCACAAATTATAATCGGATATGGACTGTTTTTTATTTCATTTAGCAATACTTCACTTTGATGACTTCTTTTAATAAAAGCATTACGTAGCTTTTTTACTATTGATTTTGTGCCTTCTAAATCTATTGAATTTATTTCTTCAGCTACTTGATAATCTTCTTTACCTAAATGAATTGATTGTAAATGGACATTAAAATATCTAACGGTATCGCTTTCAATTAATAAATCGGCATAAATAATTCCATTAGTACGTGAACCTTCAAATTTTAGTGAACCCTTGTTTACAATAGGATACTTTGAAAAAATTGCCATTCCATATTGTTGTGATTCTTTTACTATTAGTTTTGGCTCAAAATAATGGTGCGGATAATCCATTTTTTCTCTTAAGTGTTTAACATTATCCCACTTTCCCTCTTTTGCGAAACGATTAGTGTAAAATTCTTGAAAAGCAATGATATCTGGATTTTCTTTTTTAATGGCTTTGAAAATCAGTTCTTTTGAATCCAAGTTATTTTCCCAATTATATAAGTCAAAATTTTTGACATTATAACTCATAGCATTTATAGTTAAAATTTTATCGCTCGGCTTTTGAGGGTCTTTTATTGAAAAGATTTTATCAATGTTATTATAACTTAATATTGCTGCCAATAATGGTATTAAAAGCTGCCATTTTTTAGTGTATGCCCAAAAAATTAATAAAAGAATATTAATAGTAAGCAAAAATGGAAAGCCTAAGCCTAATAAAGCTGTTGGCCAAAATTCAGCAGGATTTATAAATGGAGCTAAATTTGAAAGCAGCAGTAACACAGCAACCAAAATTGTTGCAATAAACAAGATTGAATAAAAAAAACGTTTCAACGATTATTCGTCTTTACTATATTTAAAAAGAAATTCTTTTTCCTTTTTTGATAGGCTATCATAACCTTTCTCACTAATCTTATCTAAAATAGCGTCTATCTTTTGTTGCGTTGAATCTTCATCAATAAAGCTACTTTTGGCTTTTACAGATGAATTGGTTTTTTGTAACTTCTCTTCGTTAACATAGGCAACGGTCGGCTTTTTATTTCTTGATAATCTTGAACCAATGTTTTCTACCATTCTATTTGGACCAATTGACCAATCATTGCCTTTTCTTAATTGAGTAATAAACAAAATGCCAAATATAGCACCACCTAAATGAGCAATATGTCCACCTAAATTAGAACTGCCTGCTAAGCCCATAATATCAAAACAGATAAAAGCTAAGGCAATCCACTTTATTTTTACATTGCCTAAAAATATTAAACGAATGCTATAATCAGGACTTAATGTTGCGGCTGCCAATACTACTGACATTATTGCTGCCGAAGCGCCAACTGCATAACCATTACTACCTAACATTGGTATTAAGCTAGTTAAAATAATGAATAAAAAAGCACCTGCAATACCACCTAAAAAATAGATTGACAGAAACTGACGTGTTTTTAGAAATATGAGTAATATCCTTCCAAAAATATAGAGTGATATCATATTAAACAACAAATGAAAAAAGCTTGTTGGCGAATGTAAAAACATATGGCTAAACAAAGACCATGGTTGCTTTAATAACTGTATTGGGTTGGCAGGCAAGCTAAACCAATGGAAAATTTTATAGAAGGTTGAATTATCTAAATCGCCTGAACTAAACCTGAATGCAATAAATACAAGTATAGTAATAAAGTAAATGCCAACATTGAGTATAATTAGCTTATTTACAATATCGCCAAAACGAAATTCTTGTTTAATATCATCTATTATGGAGTTATTAGCCGCCATTAATTATTTTGATGTTTGTTTTAAAAATTGCATATATAAAAAGCCAAATAAAGCACCACCTACGTGTGCAAAGTTAGCAATTCCATTTTGTGCGCCGCTAAAGCCTTGAAATAAATCGAAAGCAATTAATATTGCGATAAAATATTTTGCCTTCATTGGTATAGGTGGAAACAATAACATTATTTTTTGATTTGGATATAATACGCCAAATGCTACTAACAAACCATATACCGCACCCGAAGCACCAACTACTGGACTGTTTGATACTAACAAATGAATAATGCCTGCACCAATACCACAAATGAAATATAATTGCAAAAATCGTTTACTACCAATAGTGTTTTCTACTTCTTTACCAAACATCCACAATGCAAACATATTAAATAAAATATGCCAATAACTTGCAGTGCTATGCATAAACATATAAGTTATTAATTGGTGAGGCATAAAACGTTCTGAGCCTAAAGGCATTAGTGCAAACCAATTATTTATATCAAAAATACCTGGTGGTAAAAAAAGCTGCGCCATGTAAAATAGCCCATTAATTATTAATAGGTTTTTTACTACTAAGGGCAACATGTTAAATGATCTTGACTGCATATTTAAATAAGAATGCTATAATTAAGCGGGTTTGTTTTTAAATTGTTGTTCTAATTCGGCTAAGCCAATGGTAATAAAAGTTAAAGCACCATTTGGATTTAAATAAGGCACTTCGCAAGCAAAGAGTTCATCTATTAAATTTTTCATTTCTCTTTTATCTAATGCTTGCCCTATTTGAACTGCACTTTGTTGAGCCAAACATTGCGCCAAACTGGTTCTTTTATCAATGTTCAGTTTGTTTTGGTTCATTTTATATTGCTCTAACAATTGCTCAATAACTTGTACTTCATCTACTTTTAATAAATCTACTGGTAAGCCGTGTATAACAAAAGTATTTTCACCAAAAGGTTGAATATCAAAACCAAAAGCTTGTACATCTTTTAAAATATCATTTAAAATTTGTGTGTCACTTAAATTTAAAACTATTTTTTTAGGGAAAAGCGATTGCTGAGTTTGCATGGCTTTACCTGCCATTGAGTGAATATATTTTTCAAACAAAATGCGCACATGCGCCGCGTGTTGATCAATAAGTATAAGCCCAGATTTTATTTGTGTTAATATATATTTTTGATGAATTTGAATAGGATCAAAACTTTGCACATCAAACAACTCTAATTCTGGACCAGCTTGTTGTTGGTTAACTTTACTTTGTACGGTTACCGTTGAATTTTGCGGCGTTTGCCTTGTAATTTCATAAAGGTCTTCCCAGTTTTTTACTTCACCATTGTGTTGCTTTGGCGATTTTGACCAATCGGTTTGAATGCCTTTATTTATAAAACTGCCGCCATCATATTTTGCTACTAAAGCATCACTTTGTTTGCCAACAGGATGGCTGTTAAAAGCAGCTTGCTTATCAAAATCAATAGTTGGCATATTGCTAAACCTACCTAAGCTATGACGTACACCAGCGTTTATAAAAGCATAAACCACCTTTTCATCATCAAACTTAATTTCTTGTTTTGTTGGATGGATATTTACATCAATTCGTGAAGGGTCGATATTAATGAAAATGCAATAAAAGGGATAAACCTCTTTAGGGATTAACTGACTGTAAGCGGTATTGACCGCGTGATTTAAATATGGGCTTTTAATAAATCTATTATTCACAAAAAAGTACTGCTCGCCTCTTGTTTTCTTTGAAAATTCTGGCTTGCCAATAAAGCCTTTGATTTGTAAAAAATCTGTTGCCTCTTCTATTGGTGCAATTTTTTGATCAAATTTTTTGCCCAATAAACCCACCAATCTTTGCTTTAAAGAACCACTTGTTAAGTGATACATATCTAAACCATTGTTGCTTAAGTTAAATGCAATTTCAGGATGTGCTAAAGCAACTCTTGTAAATTCATCTATTATATGTCTTGTTTCTACAGGGTTTGATTTTAAAAAATTTCTGCGCGCAGGTACATTATAAAAAAGATTTTTCACGGAAAAATTAGTGCCATTGTTGGCTTGGCAATTTTCTTGCTTTTCAACGGTTGCGCCAGCAATGCAAATTTTTGTTCCTAAATCTGTTTTATCTGTTTTTGTTATTAATTCAACTTGCGCAATTGCCGCAATTGAGGCTAATGCTTCACCACGAAAACCCTTAGTGTGCAAGTCAAACAAATCATCAGCTGATTTTATTTTGCTTGTGGCATGTCTTTCAAAACTCATTCTGGCATCGGTAGTTGACATGCCCAAACCATTATCAATAACTTGAACTAAACCTTTGCCAGCATCTTTTATAATTAATTGAATTTTACTACTGCCAGCATCAACAGCATTTTCTAATAACTCTTTTACTACCGAAGCAGGCCGTTGAATTACTTCGCCAGCTGCAATTTGGTTTGCAATATTATCAGGTAAAAGTTGAATTATATCGGGCATAAATTATTTTAAGATATAGTAGCTTATTGCAATCAAAATTAAAACAATTGCTACTACCCTAAAATTAGACCTTGCATCTGAACCAAATGACCTGCCTTTTGAAACAGTCATTACTTGCTCTCTTTTTTTGCGAAGGCTTAATCGTAATTTTTCTTTGTGATATTCTTTTTCAATATCTTCTTCTGATAAACCATCTAAAAACTTTTTTTTCTTTAGCTGTCTTTGAATCGCCTCTTCCTCTTCATCATAATACATGGGTTTATAATCGAAAATACGATGTGATGGCGTTTTAAAAAATCCTTTGAATCCTATCATAATATAGATTTCAAATATAACGGATTAGCCTTGCAAATAATTCTTTATTTTCATCTATTATTAAGAAAATTACATTATTGAAACAATCATTTTGATGCAACGTTAACCTATTAACCCATGTCTATTTCTTGTCAATTAGTTTAACAACAGTTAGCTTTATTGCTACAAATGTAATGGTCATATGAAATTTAAGTCTATATTTTTCCTTATAGTATTTTTTAGTTTATCAATTCAGGCACAAAGCCAAAATATTATAAGGGGTCCATATTTGCAAAAAGCAACGCCCAATTCAATTGTTGTAAAATGGCGTACGGATGTTGCTACAGGCTCGGCAGTTCAATTTGGAAGTACATATACTAACCTAACCATTAATGTTGATGATGCCACTCCGAAAATTGACCACGAAATTGAAATTACTGGATTAGAAGCTGCTACTCAATATTTTTATCAAATTACTAATAGCAGCACAATTTTAGAACCTGCTGCACCTGATTTATATTTTCAAACATTACCCGCTTTTGACAGTCAACCAGATTTTAGTGCTTGGATTGTAGGTGATTGTGGCACTGCAAATGACAATCAAAGGGCTGTAAGAGATGCCTATTATAATTACTATGGCAATAACCATACTGACGCAATGATATTTTTAGGCGATAATGCCTATGTAGATGGAACTGATGAGGAATATCAATTTGGAGTTTTTGAAGACATGTATGAAGAAAAATTAAAGAACACAGTGGCTTGGTCAACAATGGGAAACCATGATGGAAGGTCAGCAAGTGCAGCTAATCAAACAGGACCTTATTATGATATTTTTACTTTTCCTACAAATGGAGAAAGTGGCGGTTTAGCCTCTGGTACTGAAGCTTATTATTCTTACGACTATGGCAACATCCATTTTATTGTTTTAGATAGTTATGAATCTGATAGATCGGTTGGCTCAGCAATGTTTGATTGGTGTTTAAATGATATTCAAAATACCACAGCAGATTGGATAGTTGCTTTATGGCATCATCCACCTTATTCAAAAGGCAGCCATAATTCAGACACTGAATCGTATATGATAGAGATGCGTGAAAACTTTTTACCAATGATGGAATTTAATGGGTTGGATTTGGTTTTTTCAGGTCATAGTCATTCATACGAACGTTCGAACCTTATTAATGGACATTATGATACCTCACCAAACTTTGATGTTGCTACACATACAGTTGGTGCAACAGGTGCTGGCGATGGTAATGAAAATAGTGATGGTGCTTATGAGAAAGATGCTGATGGAGATGATATTGGTACTGTTTATATTGTTGCTGGTAGTTCAGGTAAAATTTCGCAAGCTCCCGTTAACCATCCTATAATGGAAGTTAACTTACTTGAGTTGGGTTCTTGTATGTTAAATATTTCTGGCGATACTTTATCCGTTCAATTTTTAAGAGAAACAGGAAATATTGAAGACCACTTTAGTATAGTTAAACAAGGCATATCGTCAACTACTCCACCACCTTGTATAGTTGAATGGAGCGATGTAGCAACTATATTTGATAATAATACATGTTCAAATGCTGGCTGCCACGGAGGCAATGCAAGTGGATTAAATATATCTACTTACGCCAATTTTTTAATGGGTGGTTCACAATGCGGTTCTATATTAACTGATGGAACAAACCTAATAGATATTATAACTACAGGTATAAGTTGCGGAACTAACAACATAACGCCAATGAATAGCTATGTTCCATTACCAGTTTCAGCAGACGACATTGCCACATTGCAAACTTGGGTTGATAGTGGTGCACCAGAATTTTGCGGCATACCATCAAGTTATTGTGATAATCCTTGCTATGAAGAGTACAACCCAAATGGAAGTGGCACTACCGATAACTCATTGTGTGTAACTGCGTTAACTTGTGCTGATAATCCACAAGCAATTTGCACCACTACGACAACTTGTAACGATAATAACCCTTGCACCATAAACGAAACTCAAACAATTATTACATTAACAGGTGAAGTTTGTTTAAGCTGTGGAAATGGACAAGTTATTAGCCCTTCTTGTGGAGACCCAAATGCAACAAATTATAATGCGTTGGCAACTTGTATTGATAACTCGCTTTGTACTTATAGCAATTATTGTAATAATCCTTGCTATGCAGAATATAATCCAAGTTCAACAGGAACGCCTGATAATACCTTATGCATAACTCCTTTAACATGTGCCGACAATCCTTCTGGTGCATGTTTAACTACCGCTGCTTGTGATGATGGCGACACTTGCACTCAAAATGAAACCCAAACTATTATAACATTAACAGGTGAAGTTTGCAGCAGTTGTGGAAACGGACAAGCTATAACGCCAGCTTGCGGTGATCCGAATGCTTCAAATTATGATGTTTTTGCAACTTGTATCGATAATTCATTATGTATCTATAATAACTATTGCAACAACCCTTGCTATGTAGAGTATAGTCCAAGTAATGTTGGTATGCCTGATAATACTTTATGTATTAGGCCATTAGCTTGTGCTGACAATCCATTAGCACAATGTATAGCAACTGTAGTTTGTGATGATGCAGATGTTTGTACCGAAAACGAAACACAAAGCACTATAACACTTACAGGAGAAGTGTGTTTAAGTTGTGGAAATGGGCAAGCAATACCTCCAGCTTGTGGTGACCCAAATGCTACAAATTATAATGCTTTAGCAAATTGTATAGATAATACCCTTTGTGTGTATAGTAACTATTGCAACAACCCTTGCTATGCAGAATATGATCCAAATGGTGCAGGTATGCCTAATGATGATTTATGTGTTTCTCCATTAGCTTGTGCTGACAACCCAAATGCTGTTTGTATGAATATTGTTGATTGTGATGATAATGATGATTGCACAGAAAACGAAGTACAAACCATAGTAACCTTAACAGGTGAGGTATGTGAAAGTTGCGGAGGTGGTAATACGGTTGAGGCTGATTGTGGCGACCCAAATGCAAACAACTATAACGCAAATGCAATATGTATTGACAATGCGCTTTGTACTTATGATGTAGTTACTTTCTGCGACAACCCTTGTTATGAAGAATACGAACCAAATGGAAATGGAGTGTCAAATGAAAACGACTGCATAAACGCGCTACCTTGTGCTACAGCACCTGAAAGTTGTTTAGCTGAACAAAGTTGTGATGATGAAGACGAGTGTACAATTAATGAAATTGTTGTATTGCTTATTGCGACAGGTGAAGAATGTACATCATGTACTGGAGAAATAATTGAAGCAGTTTGCGGCGATCCTACAGCTACAAATTATGTTGCCGATGCAGATTGTATTGATAATTCAATTTGCACTTACGAAGATTATTGCAACAATCCTTGCTATGAAGAATATAACCCAAATGGCAATGGTGAAGCAGATGCTGATTTATGTATTACAGCACTAACATGCGCAAACGCACCCTCAGCTTGTATTGAAACACAACCTTGCGATGATGGAAACCCTTGTACCGAAAATGAAACAGAAACCTTATTAATTTCAACAGGAGAAACTTGTACAAGTTGTGACGATGCTGAATTATTGCCAGCAGGATGTGACGACCCTAATGCAAGTAATTACGATGCCGATGCCCTTTGTATTGATAATGAAACTTGCATTTATGAAGAAATTTATTGTGGCAGTCCTTGCTATTTAGAATATGAACCAAATGGAATTGGCTTGCCTGATTTAGCTGCTTGTTTTACACCATTAACATGTGCAGATAACCCTTTAAGTGAGTGCCAAGTTATACAAGCTTGCGAAGGTGATCCGTGTATTGAAGGTGGTTTAGAAATAGTAATGATTGCAAATGGAGAGATTTGTACCAGCTGTTTTAATTTTACAGAAATTGATCCAGCTTGTGGTGATTCTGCAGCAACAAACTATGATGAGTCTGCAACTTGTATAGATAATTCATTATGCGAATATTTAAGTGATATTTATTGTGATAATCCTTGCTATGAAGAGTATAATCCAGATGGAACTGGTGTTGCTGATATGGCTGCTTGTTTAACGCCTTATAGCTGTGCAGATTTAGAGGCATATAGCAACAACTGCTTAACATTTACAAGTTGCGATGATGAAGACCCTTGCACACTTGACGACTTTGAAACAACACTTACAGCTACTGGTGAGTTATGTGATGAATGTTTCAGCGATGCTATACTACCTCCGCAATGTAATGACCTACTTGCTGCAAATTATAATGCAGATGCTACTTGTATTGATAATTCAATTTGTGAATATAACTACTATTGCAAAAACCCTTGCTATGCAGAATATGAACCTGAAGCAATTGGTTTAAATGATGAGACACTTTGCTTAACTGCATTAGGTTGTGCTGATAATCCTGCTGAGGAATGTTTAACTATTATTTCTTGTGAGGGCAACCCTGATCAAAATGAAATTTCTGTAATTGCTACAAACGAGGTTTGTTCTTTTTGTGTATTTACAACTTTAAATGATCAAGATTTGATAAATGTTATTTCATTTTTTCCGAACCCGACAGATGAAATATTGAATATAAAAATTGAAAACAATTCTTTCTTAAACAAAGTTGAAGTATCCATTATAAATCTTTATGGACAAGTTTTATTTACTGAAAAAATGAATAAGCAACTTCAACAATTAAATGTAGCTGACTTGCCAGTTGGCATATATTTCATCAAAATTGAAATGGGAGTTTCAAGTAAAATTGAAAAGCTTATTATTGAATAGAATAACCTTTTTTGCAATAATTGAATTAATAACAGCTAAATAATGCAAAAAGGTAGCTACTAAAATAAAAAGGTGCCATATAAAATGATTGTATTTTATTTTATCAGTAGAATAAAATACAGCACCAATGCTATAAAAAGCACCGCCGACTAATAAAAGAGAAATTGTAAAGCCATCTAAATTTTGCCAAATTGGTCCAAGTAAAAACACGCCTAACCAACCCATAAAAGCATAAGCTAAAGTAGAGACTAATTTATATTTACCTGTAAATTTTAATTTGAAGAAAACTCCCACTAAAACACAAAGCCACAGCAATATCAAAACAATGTAAGAACCTGAAGTTCTTAAATTTGTAATAATAAACGGCGTATAGCTTGCAGCAATAAATATGTAAATGGCAATATGGTCGAACTTGCGAAACATAAAGCGACGTTCAACTTTTTTTCTATTGGTTGAATGATAAAGTGTACTCGTTAAATACATAGTACACATACCCAAATTAAAAATTACCGCTCCAACAATTGGTCGCCATTCATTTGTTAAACAAGCGTAGTAAATAATTATTGGCAACCCAATTAGCGCGTAAACCAAACCTAAGGCATGCGATACTGTGTTTAAATAATCATGTTTTTGTTGATATGTCTTTACTGTTTTCAAAAGCAGTCATTTGTAAATTAATTAATCTTTATTCTAATTCAATTTCAAATTAAAATTTGTAGCGTTCAAATATGTATCTTTGCACACTTAATTTTTACAATGTTAGTAGTAAACGAGATAAAAAACAATACCGAGGCAATAATCGAAAGGTTAAATATTAGAGGTGTTGATGCAAAAGGCTTGGTTGACCAAGTTTTAAAGTTAGATGAAAAAAGAAGAGCTATTCAGCAAGAAAGTGATGCTGCTGCAGCTGAGATGAATAGCATTTCAAAAGATATTGGTGAACTTTTTAAACAAGGCAAACAAGAAGAGGCTAATGCTGCGAAAGCGAAAACCACAGAATTAAAAGAAAGGGCGAGCGAGTTATCTGCCCATCTTTCAAAAGCAGAAAAAGCATTAACAAACTTATTATATACTATACCTAACACGCCCAACCTTTCAGTACCTGTTGGTAATTCTGAAGCAGATAATATAGTATTGAAAGAACAAGCATCCATACCAACTTTTGGTGATGATGCATTGGCACATTGGGACCTAGCTAATAAATACAATATTTTCGATTTAGAGTTAGGCGTAAAAATTACTGGCGCAGGCTTTCCTGTTTTTAGAGGCAAAGGCGCAAAATTGCAAAGAGCATTAATCCAATTCTTTTTAGATGAAGGCGTAAAAGCAGGCTACGAAGAAATTGTTCCACCATTAATGATAAATGAAGCTTCAGGCTTAGGAACTGGCAGTTTGCCCGATAAAGAAGGACAAATGTATCATATTACAGCCGACGACTTTTACATGATACCAACTGCTGAAGTACCGATAACAAACATTTACAGAGATGTAATTTTAAATGAAGCAGACTTTCCAATTAAAATGTGTGGCTACTCACCTTGTTGGCGACGTGAAGCTGGCAGTTATGGTAAAGATGTGCGTGGTTTAAACAGATTACATCAATTTGATAAAGTTGAAATTGTTCAAATTGCGCATCCTGAAAAATCATACGAGCAGTTTAAAGAGATGGTCGATTATGTAGAAAGCTTAATTCATAAATTAGAATTGCCTTATAGAATTTTGCAACTTTGTGGCGGTGATTTGACTTTTGCATCGGCCTTAACTTATGATTTTGAAGTGTATAGTGGCGCTCAAAAAAGATGGTTAGAAGTAAGTTCGGTTTCAAACTTTGAAACTTTTCAGGCTAACCGAATGAAGTGTAGATACAAAGATGCTAACAAGAAAAAACATTTAGCGCATACGTTAAATGGAAGCGCAATTGCTTTACCAAGAATTATTGCAGCTCTTTTAGAAAACAATCAAAGTGAAGATGGTATTATTATACCTGAAGCATTGGTACCTTATACTGGCTTTGCCGTATTAGATTAATTATGATATTAATTGAAGAGGTATTAGTAAGTAGAGCAATTATAGAAGAAGCTTTTGTTTGTGATTTAAATGCTTGTAAAGGTGCATGCTGTGTTGAAGGTGATGAAGGCGCAGCAGTTACAAAAGATGAAATAGATATCATTGAGCATTTTTACGATAAACTAAAACCTTACTTAACTGAAGAAGGAAAAACCGCTATTGATATAGATGGTTTTTATTATAGCAAAGAAAAAGGTAGAGGAGATTTTGGCATTAGCGTTTTAGAAACAGGCGCTTGTGTGTTTTTAAATTATGATAAAAAAGGAATTGCAAAATGTGGCATTCAAGCTGCTTATGAAGATAAAGCTGTGAATTGGCCAAAACCAATCTCTTGTCATTTGTACCCTATTCGTATTGATGAGTATAAAGATTTTGAAGCTATAAATTACTATGAATGGAGCATTTGTTCGCCAGCTTGTGCTTTAGGTAAAGAATTAAAAGTACCTGTCTACAAATTTTTAAAAGAGCCTTTGGTTCGTAAGTACGGTTTAAACTTTTACGAGCAAATTGATGCGGCAGCAGCTTTTGTAAATAACACAGAAGAAGAATAAGATTTATTAATATGAATCTTGATAAAATAATTTCATCTATAAAAAAAGTAGTTCACTTCAAACAAGAAGAGTTTGACATATTTGCAAAAGGACTAACTGTTGTTAAGCTAAACAAAAATGAAGTTTGGGAACCAATGGACAAGATTAGCCAATTCATGGGTTTTGTAAACACAGGCATGCTTCGTCAATTTTATTTGAAAGAGGGCAATGAATTTACAGATTGTTTTTACAGTGAAAATGAATGGGTTGGAAATTACATTAGCCACTTATCAAAAGAAGCATCAAAAACGGCAACAGTAGCCTTAGAAGATTGTGAGCTATTAGTAATGCCATTTAGCGAATTTGAAGAGCTTGCCAAAACAACGCCAAAAGCTGCTGAATTTTCAAAAATTATTGGTGAACAAAAATTGTTTGAGTTAAACAAAAGAAACTCCTCTCTTTTAATGGATACACCAGAAGAAAGATATTATAAGCTAATTCAACAAAAACCTGATTTACATAAACGAGTTCCTCAATATTTAATAGCTCAATATTTAGGTATTAGGCCAGAAAGTTTAAGTAGAATAAGGAAAAGGCATATTTCTTAACCAAAGTCAATCATTCTAAAATAGTACTTTGCTCATCTTTGTGAAAACAAATTATTATGAGCAAGATGGCAAGAATACTTTATTTAATAGTTGGCTGCATTATTCCAATTTTTATTGGTGCCTTACATACTTTTGCACATTTTAAAGATTTATTGACTCTTGAAATTCAACAATACTTACAGAAGGAAGTATTGATTTTAGGAGCATCTCAAAGCCTTTGGGATACTTGGGGTATAGCAAGTTTTATGATGGGTATTTCATTTATAGTAATTGGCCTACTTAATTTTTCAATATTTATTAAACTAAGCAAAACTGATTTCCCACCAGTTCTACCAATAATAATAATGATACTTTATCTGCTATGCGTTATTTACGTTGGTTTTCAATTTGATCAGGCTTTTCAAAAATATGGAGGTATGGTAGGAATTTTTATTTTGTTAGTCTGTTTGTCAATAATCTTTAAAAACAAAAATTGACAAATGTATTGATATTTAATGTCGTTTGTGTTTTATAGTTTTTAGCTATTGTGCATTTTATTTTTACCTACAATTGGCGACTTTAACGTATGCGGTATTATTAAAAATAACTCTGAATGTACTTTTACTACCTATAACGACATTATATTTTGGTAAAAACTGCACATTGGTTTGAGTTTAACCAATCTTCAGGATAATGATAAACATTTGAACCACTAATAGATCACGAACTAAATATGTGCTAACGGGTTGGTATTATTGTCATTCCTTATTCAAAAAAGCGAGGCTTTTAAAACTTAATACGAAAGTAAATTTTACATTCCATTTTGTCTTTGATAGTAATTTCTTCCACTTTAATTATCGTTATTTATTTGAAAAATAGATCAAAATGGCTATTTATCACCTTCATATTAACTAAAATCACCATGTTTTTTGCTGTTTTTTTGGCTTAGAAACATAAATTTATAAGCCAATATATAGCTGTTTATCAGTTACTTATGTTGTTTTTGTATTGCTTTCTAACATAAATTCTTATAATTTAAGGTTTTTGTAAAGTGTTTTACCGACCTACATTTGAAGTAGAAAAACGAACAACAAAAAATGAAAAATTTACTAAACGACTTTTAAATTATTACTAAAATGTAAAAACCCCAGGAAAAACCCTTAAACACCCAAACAAAAATGTATATGAAATCAACTACAAACGACCTCTAAATACCCCTTAAGTTTCTTATACATTTGAATTGAAAAAGATGCGCTTCCCCTAAGTGCATCTTTTTTATTTACCGTTCAATCGTAATGCGTGTAATTATGTTAATTGGCGACATTTTGAACAGGTATTAACAAATTATATAAATATTAATACGTGATTTCTTATATTAAAGGTATTAATAACTAAAACTACATTTATGAAAAAGGAGCTTATGGTAGCTATTTTATGCCTTGGAATATGGGCAATTTCCCTACAATCTTGTAACAAAGATGATGATGATTCAATAATAGAGTTTATTGCAGAAGATTCAACTTTTGATAATTATACTGATTGGACTTTAGAAAAAACAGAAACAGGTACTGACCCAACCAGTTTAATCGCAGGCGGTGCGCATGCAGGTAATAATGAATTATCAGTAAGAGAAGTTTATTTTAAAGACAATCAAGACCCTGTTGATGGTGTTTACCCAGTTGGAACTGTAGTTGCAAAACACACTACTACTACCGATGGTACAGTTGATGTTACCCATGCTATGGTTAAAAGAGGAAATAGTTTTAATACAGACTCTGGTGATTGGGAATTTTTCACCTTTACAGCTGCAGGTGCAATTGATGAAAGAGGAATGTTAACAGGTTGTATGGGTTGCCATGCTTCTGCTTCGGCATCTGACTTTATTTTTAGCAAATAAGGAGAAATTAATTCAAATAAATATTCTTCACAGATATAAAAATGCGCTCTTCGAGCGCATTTTTTTTTGTATTAATCTCTAAATTTATATATCATAATATAATCAGAAGGCAATTTAATATGCTTTATTAGCAGCTATTGTGGCTTATTTTCATTTGATTTTTAATAGTTTTGATCTTCAAAACTACTTTTCAAAAGCTTTTAGGTTGACCAAGGCTATTGCTTCGGTATATGAGTTTCCCTAAATTTCTTAATCTTGATTTCAGCTTTTTAAGTCTGATGTAATTGGAATATTGAGCTGCTATTATGCATATAACAACCCCATAAGAAAAATATCTTATCTAATTAAAATAGTACAATAAATAAAAAAGTATTTTTTAGAAACGTGGGCAGTACAATAAAGGATACTTGCGTTTTGCATCGAACAAGCTACCAATGTATTGCACTGAAACTTCAAAACCACCTTGGTTTGCATTGGCTTGACTTAAATTGCTAATGGTTAAATCATAGCTCATACCAAAACGAAAATCTTGATAGTCAATACTTCCAACAAAAATTAATTCGTGTGGAATTCTATAATATACACCACCATACAATGCTGTACGAGTTTTGTTACGTGAATTTTGTAAAAAGTGATAGCCAACTGCAGTTCCTATATTAACTTCGGTAGCACCAGTTTGTGTCATAAAAATGGCACTTGGCGATAAGCTAACTTGCTTATTTAAATAAATTTCACCACCTGCGTGGGCTACAATTCTTGAACCAATGCGATTATCAGAACCTAAAAATGACTCTAAAGGTTGTGTAAAGTGATGAAAAGCACCACCTGCATACATACTAATTTCATCAGTAAAGCGACCTGTAAAAACTAAGCCAGCGTTAAAATCAAAATAATCAAAGCTTTGATCTTGCACTGGTTCGCCATTTGCTATAGCTGGGTTACAGTCAGTATCATCAATCTGATTACCAAAACACAACTGTGCGAAATTTACAGATTTCTGCACATAACCACCTTGTATGCCAGCCGAAACAAAATATTTTTGAAATCTATCTAAACTTTTATGGTAGGCTAATGAACCTAAAATTGACATGTTTTGCAAATTACCATCACCTGCTCGGTCATTATATAATTGCAAGCCTAAACCAACATGGTCGCTACCTAATGCAGTTCTTAATACTGGCATATCAAACGAAGCACCAATTGTTTCATAAGGTGCTGGTATTGATGCGTATTGATTTCTGTAGATTGCAGTTATTCTATAGCTTCCGTTTAAGCTGCCCGTTAATGCTGGGTTAAGCGTTAGTGGACTCGCATAAAATTGGGAAAAATGAATGTCTTGTGCATTCATTCCAAAAACACCTACCACACATAGCCATATTGTGATAATCCAAATTTTTCCGCAACTTTTCATTGTGTCATTTTAATTGATAGACCGATAAAAATAAACAATTGTGTTTAATAATACGCTATTTTAATTGTTTTAGTTTGAATTTTACCTTTAACATGACATTTTAATTGTAATTGTGTGTGTATTTAACACTTAGTAAAATGCTCGCAGAAGTCTTAAAAAAACTGTTTGACCAATATTTTAGTGCACCTATTGAAGCATGGCAAGAGTTTGCAGCATTTTGTAGGCTAGTTTCATTTGCAAAAGATGAAATAATAAAAGCCCAAAATACAACTAAAAAAAAATTTCACTTAATATATATAAGGTAGCGCAGGCATATTTTTATGGAAAGAAAACAACTTTGTTTGTCTTGATTTTGCTTTTGATAATAACTTTTGTAAATAAATGTTGTTTGTTTAATGTAATTATTAAGCCTTTAGCCATTTAACAATTGCAGGCAAACCATTCCACTGCCAATGATAAATTGGTTTATTTTCGGCACCAAAGCTTTTAAAAAACCTAGCAATTGTTTTAATGCTGGAACCTTCAAAATCTATAAAGCAATCGCTATTAGCGTTTGTATTTATAATGTAATCAATTAAAACCGAAATCCAACCATTTTTTTTTGCTTGTTGTGTGCTTATATTAAGCAAGTTTACTATTCTGCTTTTGTATTTAATATAAAAAACAACGGCTTGTAGTTGATTGTTTTCAGCATAAATGCCGATTGATTTACCAATTTTATTTTTTACCAAAGTATTAATTAACTGCAAAGTTATTTGCTTTTCTTGCTCACTAAATTGATTTGAAATATTTACTTGCTTATTGTCAAGCAATTGTAAAATTTGATGGCTTGCAATTGATATTTGTATTGAAATACCTTTTTCAAGGGCTTTCGATATGGCACGCCTGGTGTTGTTTTTATAATTTGCTTTTAATTTTTCGTAGGGCTTATCTAATGTTAAAATGTAATTAGGCTTTTCAATAAAATGACCATTATGTTCAATAACTGGCATTTTTGGATGTACTTCAAAATCAATCAACTTTACAGAATTTGGTATGGACTTGTAAAATTGTAAATAATCACTTTCAATGTTTTCACCAATACTTTTTTGCGAGAACACCCCTAATTGAGGTGCATATATTGGGCGATAAATGTAGTTTACAAAATATTTTTTTCTTATTGGCAAAGGCATTACCATTTCATAGTCATTTAAAACTAAAGCTTGCCAATTGGCTGCAACAACATCTAAATACTCCACCAAGCCGTATGGTAAATGTTGTTTGTCGTTTTCTATGCATTTATTCCATTTTGCAACATCAATTTCATTACGTTTTACATGTTTAATCACAACTCGTTTGCAGTTAGTTTTAGTTGCTCTTCAAAAACCGCTCTCCATCCTTCCCAACCATCAGTTTCGCTAAGTGAGCTGTTGTGCCAAATGTAAGAGCAACTGCCATTAACTGATTTTACTGTCTCTACAATTTCGTTTGTTTTTTGCAAGGCTAATTCAGGTGTGTAGTTTTGATAGTATTTAAACATAACATCCATCATTACAAAAGGTACTACTTTAAGCAAAGTTTTAATTTCTAATTTAAGGTTGTAAAAGTAAAATGGATTTGCAATGCCAGCCCTAAACCCTGGTCGGCTAGGGTAACCCATTGAATAGTCTTCTTTAATTTCTAAATCAATTAAGTTTTCATAAGTATCAGGAAAATGAACCTTAATATAATGTTGTCTACTTTTAGTAATATCTCTTTTTATAATTTCTTCTAATGATTTTTGCTCATCGGCAACTATATCTTTATCTACGTTTGAACCAAAAGAGGGATGTAAACCTACGTGTGCTAAATCGGCTGTTGATTTTATTAGGTTTTTAAAATTAGAGTGCTCTAATGAAATATTTTTGTCAACCATGCCATACTCGCCTACCAAGTAAAAAAATATTGATTTGTGATCATATTTTCTTAGTTGTTTAAATATATAGGCATAAGTATCATACGGATCTTGTGCTACACCTGAAAGTACTGCTGTTCTTTCACCAATTGCTTTAAAGTTGAATTTTCTAAGCGAGTTAAAGTAGCCACCTAAATTTCTAATCAAACCTTTATTTCTGTATGAAAAAGCTATATCAATATCAAAAGTTGGTTGAATTTTGCAATTGTTTTTCTTAAACTTTAAAGCTGGATAATATGCTTGCAGAATGTTTTTTATTTGCTGCACCCAAAGGTTAACAACTGGTGTTTCTAAAAATTGATGTTTACAAGCAATTGAATGTTCTGGTTGAAACCTGCCAAATTTATCGGATTTAAAAGGTAAATATTCCTCATAACGGCTTACCATGTAAAAAATGGCTGCAAAAGGATCATAAACTAAATCACTATGTTCTTCATCAGTTAAAAAAATGTAATGAACTTCATCTTTTAATTTATGGCTAACAACAAAATCTTTCAACTTTCTTTCAAAAAGTAAAACATCTGCTTTTATAAAGGGTACTTTTTTAATTTGTTCGTGGCCATAATTTAACTTGGGCTTATCAATAGTTTCAAACTCTTGAAAATTGGTAATAATTTTAAAATCAATACCTAATAAATCATTAAACACTAACTCAAAAGTATAGCGTAAACGATTTGTAATTTGCTTGGTATAGATTAATAGTTTGTTCATTTATTAAATTAAAAATGGTTCGCCATTTAAATAATGTGTTTTAATTAAAGGGCATATTTTATAGCGCTCATCTTTAGTATCTTCATATATAGCATTTAAAGTTTCGTAAACATCAATAATTCCAATATCGTTTGCCCATTCAAAAGGTCCTTTTGGGTAATTAGTGCCCAACTTCATGGCTTGGTCAATTGCTTTCATATCTGCAGTGCCTTCTTGAACTGTGTAGCATGCTTCATTTATTATCATAAGCACAACCCTTGCCGTTACCATACCTACTCTATCATCAACTAATTTATAATCAATACCTAACATTTCTGTTAATTTATGTAAATGGTTTTGGTTGCTTTTGTTTGCAAGGCTTAACTCCCATATAGGTTTATTTATAAAGCCATTAAAAGTGTTCATTCCAACCCAATTATTAGTGCAGGTTTTATTAGTTAAAAATGTAGATTTTGCAAGTTGCATTTTGTTTGCTCCAACAACTATTGTATTATTTAATTTTTGCCAATGTTCTAATAAAACAGGATTGGTATCATAATCTAAATCAAATATCAAAGCATTACTTTTAATATTAGTAAAGTCTGTTGGCTTAAGCAACCAAGTTATGTCTTCAACATTTTTTAATTTTAATTGAAGTTCTTTTATTTTAATATCTCTTCCAAAAACAACTATCTGCATTTAATATTTCGTACTTTTGTGTATTTATAAATAGCTAAGGCTCAAAATAATGAAACAGGTAATATATACCGAAAATGCTCCAAAACCAATTGGACCTTATAGCCAAGCTGTAAAGGTCGGCAATTTAATTTTTATTTCAGGACAGATTGCTATAGAACCTTCAACAGGCTTGTTAGTAAACGAAACTTTAGAGGTTGAAACACGTAAAGTAATGGAAAATATTCATGCTGTACTTCAACACTTAAATTTGCATTTTAATAACATAATAAAAACAAGCATATTTTTAAAAAATATGGATGATTTTGCTGCGGTGAATGAAATTTATGGTAGTTATTTTGATGCAGATTATCCTGCAAGAGAAACGGTTGAGGTATCTCGACTTCCGAAAAATGTAAACGTAGAAATATCAGTAATTGCTGGTTCATAGAAAAGTTGACAGCAAATAAGCAATGGTAAGTTCATTAACTGACGATAATATTATAGATTTAATTGTGGAAACACAAGGAGACGAGTACGTTGAAGAACTGTACAAACGTTACTCCAATAAAATATATAGAAAGTGTTTAACTTTTGTAAAAGATGTTTCATTAGCTGAAGATTTAACGCATGATATATTTATAAAGGCTTTATTAAATATTTCGAAGTTTAAAAAGAAATCGAAATTTTCGACTTGGATATATTCAATAACCTATAATTATTGTATTGATTATTTAAGAAAAAGTAGAAAAGAAAACTTTGTTGCTATAGAAGAAGAAAAGAATGAGGTAAATGTTTTAGAATATGAAGAAGATGGTAAATTAATTGAAATAGAAACTAGCAGAATGTTGCGTTTGTTAGATATGATAAGGGCTGATGAAAAAATGATTTTGCTAATGAAATATCAAGACAACTTAAGTATAAAAGAAATTCAACTAATGCTAAATGTTTCTGAAAGTGCAGTAAAAATGCGCATTAAAAGAGCTAAAGAAAAGATGCGCATTATGTACAAGAAAATTTATAAAGACACTTAAATTTTAAGACTATGCAAGAATTTGAAGAACAAGGAGACTTAAGAGAAAGCTTAAAAACAGAAGTAACGGAAACTTATGGTTTAATAAATAATCTTTTTCAAACTGTTGGTTTTTTTGCTAAAATATTTTTTGAAACAATAGCCAATTTTGCTTCTTATTTTAGTGGAAATAAAGAAAACGATACTAATCAATAATTTAAACTAAGTATCATTTTAAAATTTGTTGGTCAAAAATAAACTATTATATAATCAAGATAAAAACTAAACTATGCTTTATTTATTCTTTCAAAATGCTGTCCGAGATTTAGCTGATAGCCCTTTTAAAGTGGTTGATATTTTTACAGATTTATTAGAGCAATACATGCCAACTGTAGTAAATATTTTGGTTGGCCTATTGTTTTTATTTATTGGCTGGCTAATCGCAAAGTTCATTTACCGAATTATTTTAAAAGTATTAAAAAAATTAAAGTTAGATAAGCTTGATGATCAGCTGCGTGAAATAGACATGTTTAAATCAATGGATTTGAACATACCAAAAGTAATAGCTAAGCTTGTATACTACTTACTAATGATGGTGATATTAATTGTATCGGTTGATTTAATGGGTATTGAAAGCCTTTCAAATGGTATTCAGCAAATTTTTGGTTACATACCAAAATTATTAAGTGCAGGTATAATTTTTATAATTGGTGTTTTTATTGCTAATATTATCCGTAACTTTATTAGAACTGCAACTGAATCATTAAATATTGGTACAGGTAAATTTATAGCAGACGCTATATTTTACTTTTTAGTAATTATAATTTCATTAACAGCGCTAAACCAAGCTGGCATTGACACTTCTTTACTAACAAACCATATAACAATGATTATTGGAGCAATTTTAATTGCTTTTGTAATTGGTTTTGGTTTTGCATCACGCGATTTAATGGCTAGTCTATTGGGTTCTTTTTATGCAAAAGATAAAATTGAAGTTGGACAAACCGTGAAAATTGGCGATATTAAAGGAACTGTTACAGAAATGGATACAACTTCATTAACTTTGAAGACAGGCGATAATACTGTAACAAATATTCCGTTACACAAATTGTCATCAGAAATAATTGAAATAACTAATTAAAAAATTGCATTATGGCAAACTCAAATGAAGGTCAGATAAGTTTAATAAGCTTAGGTACTACAATAAAAGGTAAAATTAAAACTGAAGAAGACTTAAGAGTTGACGGATTAGTTGAAGGAGATATTTTTACCAAAACAAAGGTAATTGTTGGCAACAAAGGC
>Ga0114956_1000982_pt1 | contig 22056 bp, 30 predicted proteins | sample MaitaG_FD_87304 | JGI IMG/M metagenome (GOLD analysis project Ga0114956, IMG submission 87304) | Marine algal microbial communities from Maine, USA - Maine_Asex2 metaG | ecosystem: Host-associated > Algae > Red algae > Unclassified | place: Maine, USA | collected 2015-01-05
GATTGGATGCTGCGGCTGTAATTACGAAGTTGAAGAAACAGACCCTTGTGCTTTTATTAGGTGTCCTGAAGGAACAACAGCGACCCCTAACGAAGAGGGCGGCTGTGATTGCATTGAGAATCAAGAAATAAATAACTATGCAGTAACATTCAAAACAAGCGGTATTCAGCAAATAGTTTCAAGCTGCGGAACCTGGAACGGCAATTTTGATTTTACTTCACCTTTAGGACCACCACAAAGTTCTGATGATAATGGCTCTCAAATGCAACAGGCAAAAATAAGCATTGACGCTTGGCTTGCTGCAAACGGGGGCGGAACAGTTCGATTGGAATATGTCTCACAATCGGTTGTAACAATAACGGTTACAGGTAGCCCTTGCATAATGCAAACAGCAAACGATAATTCAAATCCAGGTCCACATAACTTTAGCCAAATATGAGAAATATACTAATACTTTTACTGTTTTTATCTGTCAATATTTTTGCACAGAAGGAAAGTGAAGGCAACACCTTTAATTTAGAAGGTTGCTGCAAAAGTGGTTCAACTTTCGAGTGTAGCCAATTAGAGGAATGCGAAATTGATTTTTCACAGCTTATAAACGTACCGCCTGACTTGATAAATGATGCGGATGCGGACCCTGCAAATGAGTTGCAAAGCATAAATATTTCAGGCAACACAATCACTTTGTCGGATGGTGGCGGTATGGTGACAATTCCTGCAAGTGCTGACACGGATGACCAACAGCTAAGCTATAATTGCGAAAATAAAACACTAACAATTGATGATGGTAATACGGTTGACTTGTCCTGCACACCAACTTGGACTACTATTACTATCCCGACAATTGAAGGAGCAGGAACCTACACAACAAACCTTGTTCAAGTACTAAGAACAAAGACAAGATGGGAAACACAACAGGATGGAGATTGCAGGGAAGTGTATCGGTTTTATGTGAGAGTGCGTGGAGTTCATGCTGCTGGCAACGGCTGGGGCTGGATTGACGTGCCCAATATCGCAGGATGGACAAGAGATGTTAGTCGCCTGGGAACCTACCGCCCAACAGGGAATACAAACAATCCTGACAATGTGATTCAGGGAGCAATGCCCGATGCGCCCTTTATGGGTAACGAGGCGCACCATTGGTCTTTTGGTCAAAGAATTTACCTAAACCAATTTCATTTAAGGGACAATGATGCAACAATTTGGGTCGGTTTTGTCTTGGAATTTTATAGAAACTAAAAATCGAATACTAATGAAAAACTTAATTTATATCTGTCTAATTTTTTTCGCCCTTTCTGCAAATGCTCAACAGGTGGTTATCAAAAACAAAAGCGATATTGAAAAAATCAAGTCGCTAAACACTGAAATTAAACTTGAAGGACCTGCTGACCCAGTAAAGTTTAGTGAGTTTGAAATTGAGATGAACGCCCTTATCGAAAAACACATTGAAGAACTTCTTAAATCCAAAGCCAAGAAAGAGGAAGGAGAACTAAAGTAAAAAAAATGAGTGTATTAATAGTGACTGACGAAAATCCTATCTTTTGCGATAGGTGTAATTCTGTGCCTACTGAAGTGGGGACAGTAAATTTTAAAGCATTAAAATCAGGGGATATTCAAACCCCAACCTTAGAACGAATTTATTCCCATGCTCCAGATGGAACAGGAATGTCTTGGAAATATGACCATAAAATAGACATAGATGGGTTTATTCTTAAAATAACAAAAGACGGGGAATCCCCACTTATAATCCACCAAGCCTACAACCCTAATGCAAGGGCAACAGATTTCTACCATCAAACCCAGCTTCAAGATGGCAGGGAATATGTCTTTACACTCCATGCAAGGAAAGGCGATGTTTTATCAAAACCCTTAGTCCAACCAATAATCCCCCAGTTCAAAAAATTTGGAGATCCCTCATATAACAAAGTTCATTTCATACGAAACACAGACTATGGGATAGACAGGCCAACAGGAGGGATGACAGACAAGGGGATGACAGACAAGGAGTGGGCTTATCATTACCCTATTTTAAAGGAATGTGTTAAAGAACTCTTAGAAGAATATGGACCAAGAGCTTCTAATATAGATGTAAAGGTAACAGCACTTTATAGGTCGGGTGTCGCTCAAAAACTACCTGAATGGTGGGAGATTCGTTTTGATCCAACGGTCCTTGATTATGACAGTCAAGAGGAGCGGTCCAGAAAAAAAGCCTTATTAAAACATGAGTTGGATCACATCTGGGTTTGCCCAAAAAACTGGTCCACTGATGCTAATTCAAATTATATAACCAAGTATTCAGGATTCGAGGAAAGTCGAGCTATGAGAACTGACAGAAACTCAAAAGTCAGATTACATCCTTATGGACATGTTTATGACTACATGAACTTGCCTTCAATCCGTAACAACCAATTTTTTGTGTTTGGGAATGGGGTTTTTGCCATACCAGCTTATGAAACAGGAGCCGAGACCATGGAAAAGTTGGAGGTTGAATACCCTTGTATTATGAGAAAAACAATGGGGGCAATTTACAACCGATTTAATAGTGGCGTGAAAAACATTGGCGTAGGGAAAGACTTTATTGAGAGTGTTTGGATTGATGACTTGGGAATTGAAACAGTCGAAGGGATTCCTATTAGGGTTTGGCTTGAACAACAAGAAATCTTGTATTGTGATGTTGATGCTGGACCGAGATTAATGGCAGAAGTAATCTACTATTTTGATGCTGGACATAAGGAGACTATTGTAGAGTTAAAAATAAGAGCCTTTGAGGTATTTGAGAATGGTAGCGGCTGGTATGATAGTGGTAAAAGATACAACTCAAATGGTATTCCCATTAAAATAAATATAGAAGGAGAGGAAATCTTAACCCAAATTACTACTGGTAGCGGAGATACGGATATTCAAAACGAGATAGGTGCTGTAAGAATAGCAATATCAAACAAAAATAAAGGAGAGTCAGTCAGATTAGATACCGACCCTAATACTCCTGAGTTCTTCACTAATTATTCCAAAATCTATTTAGGCAGTGATAAAATAAAGTCTTTGCAAGTAGGCATAGAAGGAAACGGTATTGATTTAAACATTCCTCTTGTTGTAGGGCTTTTAGATAGGTCTGTAACAGCTTATGTAGTAACATCTTTACCTGTTAGCAAAGGGCATGAAAACTTTGAATCAGTAAATGGAGTTGTCACTTATACAGGTGGGGATGGTATAATCCAAATAGGGAATGTAAAGAGAAACTTTAAGCGATTTGACAGGCCATATTTCTTTGTTGTAGATGAAGGATTAAGCTATGGAGAATTGGTTGATACAGATGGCTCAGCAGAGCCAGGACCGTCAACAGAAGCCAAAGATGAAAGCCCAACAATTCCGATTAAAAAAGTTGTATTATATTTGGAGCAATTCAAAGGAGATGTAATTCAAGCGATTGACTCTTTAATAAATAAAATCAAAGAACACAATGACTAGTATAGGTACAATAATATGTCATACAGTTTCAGTAACCAATAATGGTCCATATACTGACCCAAATGTGAAGGTCTCAGAGGTCTTGCCTCCTGGTCTTGCTTATAGTTCGCACACGCCAACAAGCATCCCTTTTGACCCTGCAACAATGGAGCTGGGTTTTGGTCCAATGGCAGTAGGGCAGACTATCGAAGTAGAGTTTTGTTCAGTAGTTGAAGTTGAGGGGGATTACAGTAGTGCGGTAAATACGGCAATTGCAATTGGAGATAATGTAGATCCTAACCCAGAAACCAATACCAATACCGCACCAATCGAAGAGCCAAAATGCGACCTTACCCTTGGGGCTGACTTTGAGTTAACTTGCAGTTCGATTGATAAAATTTCTATTCTTGTCTCAGGAGTTGCGCCAAGCACAATTCAGGTAGGAGAAACGATTGTAAATCCAAACGGAGATGGAACGTTTAACCTCACGCCTTACAATGGAACAGTGGTAGTGATTACATCTGTCGATTGTGAGGGCGAGACTTTAACCTTGGACCTTCCAGATTGCCCAGTTGCTTCCCTTGTTTTCTCAAAAAGCGTAAATCCAACTGAGGCATCCATAGGAGATACAGTAACAATGGTTCTAACCTTGATTAACAGTGGTCCTGATGTCGCTACAGGTGTTACGGTAACAGACAATCTTCCAACAGGATATGTTGGGTCAAGTTATACAGAAACCGCTATTGGTGCAGGGACATCCTCTATCACAGGGCAATTGGTAACGTGGAATGCTGGCACAGTCCCAGTCGGAACAACAACATTAGAATTTGAAGTAACGGTAGGAGAAGATGCTACTTTCCCAATCACGAACACAGCTAGCTTTAACTCAGAGAATGCAGGAAGTGGATCAGATAAAGCAACACTTGAGGATTTAGGGGTAGAAGAACCAGAATTAGGAATCTCAAAACAAGCATTAATCGCTGAGTACGATACAACTGGAGATCCGCAAGTACTAAGGATTCCATGGAGAGTTTGTGTGGATGTTATTGGCGCACCACAGTCGAATATCGTGGTTACAGATGTGGTCCCAGATGGATTGTCTGTAACGGCATTTACAAGTGATAATGGATTCGTAGATAGTGGTGGTGGAACATTCACTTTGGCTGGACCAGTGGAACCAGGTCAGTACTGCTTTGATATTGAAACGCTTATTGACAACCCAGCCATTACTACAATGGTTGACATCAAAAATACTGTTTCTGTAGTGTCAGAACAAGTAACAGAACCAGTAGAGGGGTCAGCAATAATTCCTGATAAGCCTTGTACTGGGTGTGTTGCAGTATGGAGTGTATCAACTCACTTAAACCTAAATAACGGGAACATTACAGATGGGGTGGATACATACGTAAATGCTGCAACTGGACAATTTTTGAGCGCAAATCTGGACCACACAATTACCAATATTAGATTTTGCGGAGAATCTTGTGATGTCAATATTCCTGTTCCAGCACAAGCAAGAAGAGGGCAGCAGGGAAAATGGGCAGTTGCAGCCGCTAATTTAATAGCCGCAGAATTGGGCATAGATTTCTATGTCGGATACTCCCCGTACGGTCCAGAAGGCGGTTACATACTTATTACAACTTGTGATTGTACAGGGATGGAATTTACAGTTGCAACCCAAAATGGAGGGACGACAACCAATGTCCTAAGCAAGGCAGGTGAATATAAAACTTGTGATGATAGTGGGCTGATTGGACCGGATGATGTTACTTGCGGTGAAGGTGGGTCCGCTACAATCACATTAATTGATGATATAGATGACGGGATTGTTCCTTATGTCGGTGGGAATGTTGACTATACTGCATTTAATACTATCGACTTAACGCCTTATGGGGGTGGCTTGGTTGTGGTAGCTTCAGATACTGATATTATCGCAGCATTTGCGGCACTTGCAACACCGATAACGGCAACCATTGTAGGTAATATAATCACTTTGGTTGGCTATACGGGAACATTAACAGATGTGGAAGTTAGTCAAGCACCTAATAACCTTTGTGATTGTGACTTGCAAATAGAATACTGTGCTTCTGTTAATTCAGTTTCAACCCCATCAGGTGACGGAATGGGAGGCTTTTTAACTGTCGCAAACGAAGTTACATTTCAACCCATTGGACCACAAAATATGGGACCAGATTGTGACTTTGAAGGACAAGATTCTGTTGTAGATTGGGGTGATGGCAGTGCAACGGAAACAATTGCAATACAGCCAAACCCCCCTGTTACCACACCTTTGTTACACCCTTATAGCGCAATAGGAACCTATGTGACCACTACCACGCAAACCCCCGCAACAAGTGTTCCTGCGATAGCACAACACGAAACGTGTAGGATACTTCAGGTTATAGACGACCCTGTACATGGCGTTTATGCAAAGTATTCATTTACTCCCTTTGTTTCAGCTTCAAAAAGAGGTTTTGAAATCGTGAAGGAACCAAGTTGTACAGAGAATGGATACGCTATTTTTCGTGTGAATCTTTCTTTTTCGGCAAGTCCTTCTATAATTTCGGAACCTGCAAATGTAGTTGCAACTCTTCTTACACAATTAGAAGTTAATTTTCCTGGAGGGCAAACAGTGGATGTTCTTTCGCAGTATGTAGATGATACTGCGGGCATAGTAGTAGAGATAAATGCAAACTCTATCCCTGCAAGCGGCAAAGTAACAGCGACATTTACTTTTGCAGGAGAAACTTGTACTACTGATTTAGGTTATTACAATATTGTTTGCTTATAATTAAACATATAAAGACAGTTTGCATTTAATAAACTACCTGCAAACTGTCTTTTTTTACCTAAAAAACAAAACCCAAGTTCGCACAAATTTATCAGAAGGATTTAAAAGTGCCTATTGCGCCAAGCTGTAACGAGAAAAAGATGAATGTGAATTTCGACTTACTGTGTATTTTAATAGTTAGTGCTGTAGGTAGATTATTTCCTGTGGTTCCTGAACTAATAACTGCTTCTACCACTTTACCAAATGGCGCATGGGATTTAGTTGCAGAGCAGATATTCCCCATAGTCCTTTTAGTAGGAGCAGTTTGGTGGCTTGTTAGGCGAGATAAAATTCAAGGCAAACAGTTGTTGGATGCAAAAGATGAACTTGTTCTGTCCCACAAACAAAGAGCAGATGACTTAAAAGAATTAGCTTTAGAGTTGGCAAAGGGGATTGTAGAAGAAAGTACTCAGTTCAGAAAATTAATCGAAAAAGAGTCATGACGGACTTCGTAAAAAGACTGGTTAAAATCCTAAATGATGAATGGGATAGATTTGGCCGCCAAACTTATTCTGTAAGTGGAGCCTTAACAAAAAAGGGTCGTCAGGAATGGGAGGATGGATTTTGGCAAGATGTGGAGGTATATTGGAAGTCTTGTGACCTACCTTATACTGGCAAAGACAGGCATAAGCCTTGGTCTGCCGTCCTAATCTCGCATGGCTTTATTAATGCTGGGAGTGGTTTAATTAAGACTGCTTCTCATTATGAATATCTGCAATATGCAGCCAGCGACAACCCTTATTTTAAGGTTCACAGAGTTGGAGAGTACAAGCCAAAAGTAGGGGACATAATCGTTTATGCAAGACAAGAAGGTGTGGATTTTGATAACTTTAAAGATTTAGGTTGGTTTATGTCTCATGGAGAGGTGTTTGTGTCAGTAACAAAAAACAGAGCATCAACAATTAGTGGTAATGTTGGGCATTCTGTAGCAAAGCAAAGTACCAGATTAAAAGATGGATTTGTTTACCAGCCACCACGACCTTATTTTGTAATAATTGAAAATCTTTTATAGATGAAAACAGTAATAGTTTGTGTATGCCAACCAGAGCAAGGTTGTTGCAACAATGAACGAAATTCTACGCCACAATACAAAGTCCTAAACCAAGGTAGTTTTATTTGGGCAATGGATGTCGTTTGCAAGGATTCAGAAGGCAACGAGGGAACAAAAACCGAAGTTTGCACAACAAATGGAGGTGGGTTTATGACTTGTACTTCGGCTCAAGGCATAATGGATTGTGCCGATTGCTGTAATTTAGCCTGTGTTAATGGGCGAATAGAAGAGTTCGGATCTCAATGTTGTAATGATCCACAAACAGAACCTTATTCAAAAACAGTCATTAATACCTCTTTGGTTGAAGATATTGAAACAAAAACCGATACAGAAGGGAATTGTGTTTGGGTCTTGAAATTCAAAGGAAAATCCTCAAGACTTGAAGTATTACAGGAAGAGCCGCCTATACCAATTTGCTGCTCTGGTGACGAGGAGGGCTGCGGCAAACCACCATCTACGGGCGGTGAAGGGGAAGGCAAGCCTGAATCAGACTTGGTTGTTACAAAAACCTTTAAATCTTCTACACCGCCAGAGGGTAAAATTGCAGCAGATTCAAAAGAAGTTGCAGAGAAGCAAACCATAAGGAACACGATTATGAGTGGAGCTTTGAGCGACAAAGTAATAACTTCAAATGTGGCTAGAGAAGGCGACCCTAATTCTTTAGGGCTTGTTGCGGCAAGCAGGGAGATTTCCTACACAGATTCATTGACAGGGGTTGTGTGGGTTGTAGGCTCAAGACTAAATTATTGGGTTAAAAAGTAAACTGTCATTATACATACACTCATGTAGGATGGTTGTCTCTTTTAGGGGCAACCATTTTTTTATGTGATAAATTTGTAAAAAGCAGTAAATTTGAGGGATGGCAAGTAATCTTGTGGAAATATCAGATAAACAGATGGTTTTAGGGCTAATAAAAACGTCTAAAGCAAAGCCTGTTTACATATTTAAGTACGCAAACACATGTAGGTGGGCTGCCCGAATCATTAATGATATTGAAGAACTGGGTGTTGATGTCTATGGTTCTGCTATGTATAACAGGGCTTACTCAAAAAATAAAAAGCTTGAAATAGCTTACACAACAGCAAAAAACGACTTATGTAGGTTTATCGGTTCCTCTTTAGGAGTAGAACACAACACGCCTCAGTTGATAATTTTAGACCAAGGCAAAGTTGATAGTTACTACAATTGTGTTTCTACCAAATCCAAGGACAATATAATTGCTGCATCTAAAATACATGAGAAAATAAAGGCGTATAATGACAGTCGAAAAAAATGATAAAGTCCAAAAAATCATTACACAATTCAGAAAGAAAGGTTATGAAGTAAAAAACTATGAATCACAGGCGCATATATGGGAGTTTCACATCCCACAGTTTAATGAAGATTTAACTGACAACCAGGACTGGCATGGGTTTCGCAAGAACTTCATAGGGTCTAGTGAGGTTGGATGTATGATGGGGCTAAACGATTGGCGTTCCCCAATGGCATTATACCACCATAAAGTTGGTTCTATTCCCTCTACATTTCAGGGGAACGAATCTACCGAATCAGGCAGGGCACATGAAGACATGATAGCTTTGCTTTGGGAATACTATGGTGGGGATGATAAACATTGGTTCCGCTATAATAGAAGAGGGGAGAAAGTTCGCAAGTGTGAAGAGGCGAATTACTACTTGGTCAATGAAAAATACCCTCAAATATCTGTATCAATTGACAGGAAAATACCTAAAGGAACACCCGTTCTTTTTAATGTTGGTCCTTATAGCATGGGAGATGCACTTCCTAATGCTGGTCCTTTAGAGGAAAAAACGAGTAATTTTTTTGCAGCCAAACAATTTGCCTGCGGGCTTCCTCTTAATTATTACTCACAAGTCCAGTCTCAGCTTTTGGTTATGGAGGCAGACTATGGGGAGTATGCAATGTTGGTTGGGGGTAAGACTTTGGAGGTAATTCCTATAGTCTTAAATGAAGGATTTGTTGTGAGAATGTATCAAGAATCACAAGCATTTTGGGCAAAAATTATTGAGGGGAGAAAAATGTTCCAATGGTATTTAGACACAGGAGACGAACAATTAAGGACGTATGTAGATAGCTTTGAGCCAAGTCCAGATGGTACAAAAGCGACCAAGGAATTTTTAATGGCAAGGCAAAAGGGATTCCCTGAAGAAGAAAAGGTATTGGTCAAAGGAGAACCGATTGACTACACTTTAGCCAAAGAATACAAGTTTTGGAATGAAATGATTAGGTTGTGCAATGATAAAAAGACGAAACTAAGTAATAAGTTAAGGGCTAAGTACGCAGACTCATCACACGTAAGTTTAGGGGGGAAATCGAAAATAACTTTTGATAAAAATGCCAAGATTGGGGTTGTTGTAGAAAAAGAAGATATGGAAAACTTTAGAGAGTGGTCTGAGTCGGATATAAACAAAATAATTTTAAACCGTAAATTACTAAAATAAAGAGTGTATGGATTTTATTAGCAAAATGATATTGGGGTCAGACGACCCAGCAAAGTCTATCAATCAGTTCACAGGACGATTGACAATGGCACAAACAGCTAAGTTGTTAGTGGACTGCTTTGGATTTGAAGTCAGAATTGAATCTTCTGAAAAGAAGCACAAGCATAAACAGGAAGTAAGAGTTCTAACAAGAAAGGTTCTTTTCAAGTTTACAAAGGAAGAGTTGGCCACAAGAGCCAAAATGGATGTTAGGTCAAGGCCATTGAGCCATAACTTCTTGCACATAGAACTAAATAGTTCTCAAAAGACGGTGATGGCTTATATGATAAATCACAACCATCCAGAAAACCAACAGAAAAACCCCAGAGTTGGATTGTTGCCTCAATCACCTTTTATCTCAGGCAATGTAAAGCCATCTGAAAGGCCAAATGGGTTTTACTCGTTCTTTTTTTGGTGTTCTTATCTCCAAGTTTTCGGTATTTCTTCAACAGGGGATAATCTTAGAGACTTTTTAGAAGTAAACATTGAAGATGTCAAGGTAGAGGACGTAGAAGCAAAACTAAGTAAGGAAGAATTGTTAGAACAACTCAAGGAGTACGAAAACGAGGAGAAAACTTTAACTTCATGATTTACATTGGTATAGATCCAGGTGTGAGTGGTGGGTATGTTTTCATTAACAACGGGAATGTAGTCTGCCACTCATTCAAAACTTACGAAAAGGTAGTTGAGCATTTCAGGATGCTAAAAACCGAGTGCGTAAAGGACAGTGTCTTACCTAAATGCCTAATTGAAAAACAATGGGGCAGACCAAGGGACAAGCCAAAAACCATCGAAAAACTGTGTGGATCTTACTATTATTACAAGGCGGTAATGGACACATTGGGAATTAGATACGAGGAAATAGCCCCTGTTACATGGCAAAAGAAGTTCGGGTTTGACAAGGAGCTAAGATTGCAAAAAGGACGTATCTTAGTGGGAAACGGGATATTACCAAAGCCATTGTCCAAATCTAAGGTCCAAACCAAAATCGAAAAAGAAAAAAAACTTTTATTTATAAACAGAGCTAAAGCGTTATATCCAGACTTGAGTTTCAATATAACGAAATGGAATGCTGTGGGGGACGCTCTTTTATTAGCTCACTTAACAAAACATAATTTATGAGTGGTATAGTTAAAGTTGACAGAAATCGCATTGTTAATATGGTTGCCAAGAGCGAGGATTTTATGAAACCCTTAGCTCAAAAAAAGGGTATTACATTAGATGTTTTAAAAGCTGCTTTTGTAGCAGAATTTAGTAGAACGCCAAAATTAGCAGAGTGTACGCCAGCTAGTGTTGTTGGTGGGATTTACAAGTGTCTTCAAATGGGATTGCTACCTGGTAGTGGAGATGTTTACCTGGTTCCTAAGTTTATAAAAAACTCTTTGCAGATGCAAGCTTGGATTGGCTACAAGGGGTTAGCTAAGCTGGCTAGAAGGGCTGGTATTGTTGAGGTTGTTGACCATACTTGGATTTTTGAAAAAGAAGAGATTGATTATCAGGTTATTGATGGCAGAAAAATCTTGTCAATAAAGCCTAACCTATTTAGGGGGAACCATGATACCGAAGCTTTGTTGTGCGTTGTTTATCTAAAAACGAAAACTGGAGAGACAGTTATAGGTGCAGCAACTAAAGGTGATGCTGATTTTGCAAAGCAATTGTCTGATTCAAAGAACAGTAACTATAGTCCTTGGTTTCGCTTTTATAATAAAATGTGGCTTAAAACTACAATCAAAATGGCAATGGACAAACTGCCACAGTCAGATGAAATGGCAATTGCAATGGATTTGGACTCTAAGGCTATGGCTGGATTACACCAAAACCTTCACAGAGAAATCGCCCCAATTGAGGGGGACAAAAATCAGTTTACTGAAGAGATTAAAACAATTGATGCTGTGGTTATAGAGCAGGAGGAAGAAAAGGTCATAGAAAAAACCACAGATGAAGCCTCTAAGAAATCTGAAAAAGCCGATGCTGCTGCAACACAGGTTGTTGAAAACAAAACTGAGGAAAACCCAGTCGAAAGCAAAGGTAAATTAACCAAAGCCGAAATTACTGCATTGGCTGAAAAGATTTCCCAGATAGAAACGGCAGAGAATTGGGATGGTTTTAAATTGAAAGTAAAGGAGATTACTTCTTCCAGAGCAAAAGTCATTATTGATGCAGCTAAAAAACGTTGGTTAGAAATCGAGGCATCAAACAAGGAAGGTAAAGAACCAGAAGAATCCCCAACTACAGAGTCAAGTGGAGAGGATATTGTTTTAGAAAAGACTTCACCAGAATCCCTAGATTTAAAGCCGCCAACATGGGCTGAAATAACTGAAAGAATTAAAGGTGGGGAGGCCGATATTCAGTACAATGGATTACCGTTATCAATGATTCATGGTCTTGTGAAAGGGTCTTTAGATGACGATACCTTTGAAGGTCCAGGTTTAAGGGACGCTGCAAAATTCCCAATGGAATACATTTTAAAGCACAATTGCGGCAGAAAGGATGCCGAGATTAAAAGTGTGATGGCAGAAATCCAAGAAAAAGAGGGGATTGAGGACATTTGGGCGACAATAGTAAGAATATAACCACCACAACTACATGATTTATAAACAAAAAACCTGTAAATCATGTGGTAGAGATAGATTAATAGTTAATTCTCATTTCTGCCTTTGTGATTTCTGTAATAAAAAACGGTTATCAGATAAAAGGGCAGAGAAACTTTTGAGTAAGACACCTAGTAAAAAACCTTACAAAAGGAAACCTACTGGGGAGTTGAAGATGTTTAAGGAAATATGGGCAGAGCGACCACACAAATGTTTTATAACAGGAAAGAACCTTGTGTTTGATGTGCGTTGTTTTGCTCATATTTTACCAAAATCAACACATCCCAGATGGAGACTTGAAAAAAGCAATATTGTTTTATTGCACCCATCTATCCATTCTATTTTCGATCATTTCCACAGGCAAATCGAATGGGGAAACCCTAAGTGGATTATCTTATTTGAAGTAAAAGACCAATTAAAACAAGTGTATGGAGCCAACAAAGAACCACGTTTCTATTTTAGACATAGAACTAACGGTGAAGGGCAGAATCAAGTGTCCTTTCTGCAATAGAAGCAAAGAGATTGATCTAGATTTAATACCAGAAAACTACTTATGTACAAGTTGTTCTGCTGTCTTGGTGATAGATAAGTCTCCATTAGAGCAGGAAATGCTCATAGGAATAATTGACACGAAGGAACTAAGAAGAATAGGAGAGCAGGATAATATTCACATAGCAAAAGCAGAATAAAATGCTAATACAAGAATTTATTTTTACGATATGCCTTAATTCGTTTTTCTGTCTTGGATTGTACTATGCTATAAGACCAGTAGGCAGAGAGGAACTGAAAGTGAAGTACAAAAATTGGAGAGGCAAAAGCATATTAGAGGAGAACGAAACAGGAGAGATAAATCTTGATGAAATACCAATTTTCAAGAAACCATTGGATTGGTTATGGTACTTACTCAATAAAACGTATTCATTCCCATTTGTGTCAAGTAAATACAGGAGAAAAGAAGAATCCGTGAGTAAATCTATCTTGGATGAAGAAACCGCCTTAGAACTGCTAAAAACAACGATTGTAAACTTAACAGCAGCAACAGAGCGAAACGGAGTAGAAATACAATCCTACTCAAAAAAGATAAGTGAAAAGACTAAGGCTATCTTAAATCTAAAATCTGAGAAAGATAAGTGGAGCAAACTAAAAGAGGAGTGGAAACAAAGAAAGTGGAGATTCCATAGATATTTGCGTGATCTGATTACAGACTGCCCACAATGTTTTTCCTCGTTTTATGGGTTTATTTTCCTCAAATTCATTCTTCCAAAAATATCAGAACCGTTGCTTGGATTCGCATTTAGTTTTCCTATAAGTTGGACTACAATGGGGTTATTTGCAGCATACGTAATGGTTCTGTCATTCATAAATCTTTTTATTTTTCACATATACAAAGTGTTGGTTGGATTGACCGAGCTTTTAAAATCTAAATGTTAATATCATGAGTCAAGTATTATTAGACGAATTATCTGCTGTAAGAGTAGGTGTTGACCGTTGCATTCAACAATCTAAACAGCTTATACAGTCAGGGGAATCTACCCTTGCTTTTCGCTCATTGCAGATGGCAAAGGGCTGGTTGGGCAAAGCTAAATTCTACTCAGGAAGCCAAACCTATGCTGTTGCTGACAAAGAAGAGGAAATTCCACCAACCCAAGATGTGTATGAAATAAGCGCAGGAGAATCTATTTTTTTAGCCGAAGATAGGTTGGGGAAAGTAAATGAGTTGAGGGAAGAAATTTCAACTATGACAGACAGAATTGGGGAAATTCCATCAATTTTCCAGTTAGAAAATTGTGTATCACATTCTTTAAAAAATTCGTGGGATCATATTAATGAAGCTAACATGAATTTAGGATTTGAGTTAGGAAGAATGAGAGAGAAAGCATTAGAGGAATTGGCAAAAGAATCATAGACACAAAAAGAAAGAAAGCTAATTTTAAGATGATTTAAAAAGCCCTGAACTAAATTAATAGTGTCAGGGCTTTGTTTTTTACTTTATTTTCTCCAAAAACTTTTCTACGGTCCTGGTAGGCAGTTGTCCACCATTCAACATTATCTCACGACTAAATAGGATGAAGTTTTTTATTCTTTTGGCTTCAATCCAGTCTTTCGCAAAACAACATATAGTACCTTTTTCTGTTATGCCACCATACAATGTTTTTGCTTTCAACCTTCTAGCTCTTTCATGGAAATTAGCCAATCCTAACTTTTCGTGTTTATCTTTTGCAAAAAAGGTATAAGCCTTCTCATTTTCGGGGAAGACATATACCTTTAGTAGTGGCGGTTTTTTGTTTTTCGGTTTTTTACTCATCCTAGTATTACCTCTTCCATTACACCTGTGTCTTTCATGATTCTGCTTTTTTAATTAATTGATCTTTATTCATGTTTTCTGTCATGAACTGAATTATATCCTCATTAGTGACATTGCACCCAGTTTCCATGATTTTCACTGCAAAGTCCCATTGCAGTTTTATTTTTCTAGCTTCTTGTTCGGTTTCCGCTTTGCAACAAACAGCAAAATCCCCGCCTTTTACCCCGACTATTTTCCCCGAAGATAGGTTTTCAGCGAAGTTTCTAAGCCCAGATATACTTTTGCCGAAAATTCTCATTCCAGCAACTTTTCTGTCTTTACTTGTGAAAACACGCAAATCTTCTTTAGAAAACACGAAGTATCTCCATTTTAATTTCTTCATTCTACAAATTTAAGTGTTTAAAAAAAGTCTTTTTGTATTTAAAAGTACAGTTAATCCGATTGTCTAAGGCTAAAGACAACATTTGCAAATTGCGCCTCAAGTTCATCTTTCTATTTTTTAATTTTACAATACGTTTTATACTACCAAAACCCCACTACCAATTAAGATAGTGAGGATAAATGTATTGACAGTTAGGTAATTGCCCGTTAAGCTAGGAAAAAGTTAATGTGTAGTTGTAATCCACACTTTCAATGTGTAGTTTTTCATATTGCGTTCTATTGACAACATCCTGCAAATTTTCCTTAGTTATTTCCTCGTTCCCTTGTAAGTAATTTTTCAAGTCCGAAGACTCAAGTAACAAGGGAATTATTTCGTCATTTGATAACTTAGTATTTTTTTCAACCTTAAACAAACCCATAACGAAAAGGTTAGAAATTTCCTTAAATTCCATGCCAGACCAAACAAACGGACTTCCTTTAATTTCGGTTTCACCTGAATTGCTACTGATCCAATAAGAAATTTCTCCATTAGCCTTAATATCAAAGCTAATAGGTTCGTGGCCTGAGTTTGAGCGAAATTGTTCCATACTTGTCGGAATGTCACTTTCAAAGTCAGTCTCATGCAAAAGTTCATACTGACTTGGGGGTAATTCCAAAATTACAAGCCCAATCTCATCTACCTTAATATTATTTGCAATACCATTTTCTTTTAATAGGTACTTGTGGTCCTTTTCTTCAGTCTTACTTTTACCAATTGTTGCTGTGAGATTGTTTTTAAGTTTTTTAACAGCATAAGGCAAGCAAGCCAAATCTAAAAATCTACGAAAGGCAATTGCAACATCGCCACTATGCCAGTTTTCTCGATCTGCACATTCCTTCACATCTTCAAAACAGAAGGATAATATGTTATTGTGATTTTCAGGTCTATCTATGCCTATTTTTCGATAAATCATTGAAAGGTCCAGGTCAATGTTTTTACGCATTTCCCTATCTTGTTTTTCTATTTCTGCTTTGTGGTCTATCATCTTTCTATTTTTACTGTTTTAAAAAATCCCTACTCTATTTAAGCCTTTTCGGGTTACTGCTAATCTGTGTTTTTAGGTTTAAATTGGAGTGATAGAGATATAAAGCCCATTATTATTTAAGTCCCTTGATTTTATGTGGATTTCATTATAAAAGTCCTCCTTTTCCGTAAACTCGCTTTTTAGTTCAATCTTATGCCCAATAACATTTGTGGATTTTGAGACGAAGATATTAAGTCCTCTTTTGTCATAACGCTCTCTTATTTGGATCGCTATTTTATGATCTGAAAATTCAATCTCTTTTGAGATGTGAACCTCAATATGACTGTTAGGAATAAACATTGCTGTCATGTTATCGAATTTCTTCCCACTATCTTTGATTTCTGCCTTACCTAAAATTTTGCGAAAATCTTCTGCTGAGACGGTGAAGAAAAATGAATTTCCTTCTTTTAGTTTTTCAATCATGTTGCCTGATCCCATCAAAAAAATACCTGAATTATCAAGATACACTTGATTGCTTAATTCTGCGTTTGTTTCTTCTAATTGCATACTATAATTGTTTTTGTAAAATCCTTATTTTCCCCAGCTTCGTGGTTACTGATTCTAATTTTGGATTCATTATTAAGGATATAAACAGAAGATGAAGACTCTGAAAATCTTATTTGACCTCCTGTTTTTAATATTTTTTCTATTTCTTTTTTCAGTTTTATGGAAAGTCTTTCTTCGTTCTTTCTTTTAGCGAAGACTCTCCAGCACCATTTTTGAACGGTTGAACGTGGATTTTTAATTTCCAGATATTTGTAGAAAAGGTCGAACCCAATAACCTGGTATAGATTATCAAGCTGTAAATACTTCCTTTCCTGCCTAAAGTCTGAAACATCAAAATTAACTGTCAAGTTGTTTCTGTTTTTATAAACCCCTGTTCTACGAATTTCGTCAGAAAGAATCTGATAAAATCCTTTTTCTTCTGATTTGCTTCTAAAAAAGGAGATAGCCACAATTTGAGTTAGTTCTTCAATATCCATTTTTTCAAGAATAACCAAATTGTAAGTAATCATATTTATGTTTACACCAAAGCCAGAACGTTTTAAATTTTCAGCTTTTTGTCTTGCTATTTTATAGTCAACAGACATTTTTGTGATGTTTTTAGGTTTGTTAATTTGCCAATCTAATTAGATCAACTTTTGGATCAGTTTTTTAGCCTATGAAAAAAGAACCATCTTCGTTAAATTCGTAGTCGTTAGCCTCACAAAGTTCTGTCAATCCTTCATTTGAGTATATATACTCAGTATCTTTGTGCAAAGAATCAATTGACTTTTTAGTATTCCCCTCTCTTAATCCTACTATCAAATCAATATCCCAACAAACACCAGTTAAAGGACAATCACCAGCAGAAAGATAACATAAGGTTTCATGGTCGTAATCCTTGAAAGTAATGTGTTCCCCACGGTCAGGATTTTGCCCAATAGAATAATCAAATGTGCCGCCAATTTTACCAGATAACACTTCGATGCTTTTGATTATTTCTTCAACACTATGCTGATTAAGATCAGTCCAATTTTCTCTAATCCATTCAAAGCATTTTTCCTTATCAGGATGTTCGTCTATTTTATAGACTTTAATTTCTAATATTCTCATTTTTATACGTTTTTAGGTGAATAGTTACATGACCTTATCCCCATGCCGAACTAACGACATGGGGCAATAAGGATTTTTAGGCGCAAAATTTTACTTTAGTCAAACTTGTATTTCTCTGAAATCTCAAGAAATAGCGTTTCGTTCTCCTGATTGTTTTCTTTAAGTCTTTTAATCCCTTCGCTCATATAATCAGGAATACTTTTTACAAATTCCCTTAATTCTGATGTTTTTGTGCAGCCAGCAACCCAGGCATTGAAATCTCCTGCAATGTAAAACCCCTCACCAGGATCGCAGTAATTTGTATTTCCAGTATGTTCACATGTACCATTCGCAAAACCATATACATCCCCAAACTGACCATGAGAGCCAGCAATACCAACACCAAAAAACTCTAAATCTTCTTCAGGTATATTTTTTTCAACCCACTTAACATAATTCGAGATATACGAAGACAGATTTTCATAAATTTTAGTATTGTGATCTACAATTTTTTTAACATCTGATTGTTTCATCTTTCTATTTTTTGAATAATTACGGGACTATTCCCATGACCTTAAGCCCGTACCAGTTACGGCACGAGCGAAAGGATTTTAACCTAAAAACGTTTACTTTTTGTAAACAATAACAGGCTGATAAGTACGCCCATTTTCTTCAAATTCTTCTCCTACAAATACAATCTTTTGATTCTCAGTTTCTTCAAATTCGTAGGTGTAAGCATCAACAGTTTTTGATATTAGAGTTTCGGTATATTCCATGCCGTTTTTTACTTCTGTTTTTTCAGTATTCATTTTTCTATATTTTTGATTTTACAATGTCGTCCGTTAGGTAGAAGTCCCACGAGCCGAAAAAAGCGAAGAAACTGTCTTCTATATCTTCCAGCTCAAAAGCGTTCATTTCCTCAACTGTTTCAATTCCCTTTATTTTTTCTGTCATGTAGTAAAATACTAAAGGGATAATTTTTTGATCTTCAGCCGAAAATACAACCGTATAACAGTAAAGATCATTTTCATTTTTCCATTCTTCACAAATTTCTGTCATTTCCCATGCTTTTTCCTGGTTTCCGCTACTGTGATAAGCGAAAAAGAAAAGGGAAGCACAAAAAACAAGAAGTAAATACTTATATAATAGTTTCATAAAAAAGTCTTTTTGTTTGTTCGATAGTACGAAGGTAAAGTAAATAATTTAATAAAGCCTTTTTGTTAGGTCTATTTGTATAGTTAAAGACAGTAAAGAGTTTTAGACCGTAAAAAAAGGCTTTTCTAATAATTAACATGTATATTTGTATCGTAGTAAGGAATAAACCTTATTAATATTTTTAACCTAAAAACAGAAGTACCATGAAAATTGAAGTTATAAAATTTGATCCAAAAGTTACACCAGTACAGGAAGACAAAAACGGAGTAACGCAATCATATATAAAAGGCTACAGGAGGGACAGAATAAAAAAGGCGTATATAGTCAATATATTAAAAGACGATAAAATTGTTGATCTTATAGAATTTAGAGGCTACCAGGAAAAGTCTAAATTCTACGGCTGTTTATGGTTTAAAAAAGGTTATGGAGAAGGGAAAGAAAGAGGCTGGCCCGTAGGACGTGCAAAAGGCGGCACCATGCAAAAAGTTTTAATTGAATGTTTTAAAGATATAGGGATTGAATTTTCGCATGGTTTTAATAGTGAAAGCGTATTTTTTGCACATGATGTTGATAGTATTATGATAAGATTAACGCCCGTTTTGATGGAAAAGCTAAACATTGAAAAATTCCTACTTAACAGAATTCACCCATAAAAACACGATCCACCAGAACCAACAGCGGCCACCAGTAAAACGGGGCCGCCATTGGGCATGGGAATAGTCCCGTAACCTAAAAACGTAAAAAATGGAATATTTAAACGCTCGAGAAAAAAAGCTAATAGAAGATCATAACGCAATAGTTAGGCAGTATAATAAGGTTAGCATGATATTAGTCTTCTTCTGTCGCCTTTTTTCGGAATCAAAAACAGCAGCAGCAAACAGGGAGAAACATGGGATTTTTACCGATAGATGGAACGACTACCATGACCGTCAGTATAATTATAAGCAAAAATTAAGTTCTATTCAATCTAAAATAATAGACATTAGATGGGAAAGAGACGGTTTTGTCGCTGGTCCATTATAAAAAAACAATTCAATTTTTAACCTTTTAAATATATAATCAATATGACAAGTTACACACAAGAAGAAGCACAAAAGCAATATCAAAAATATTTCAACCAAGACATTGACGAACTCTTACAAATGTCTGAAGATGAAGCAAAAGAAGCCATGCAAGTTGGTCAAAATCATTATGGGGATCTTGAGATTGAGAACTACGAACATTTAGACGACATGAAAACTGAAAGGGCCAGACTTTGGAGGAATTTAGACGAGAATATTGAACAAGGAGAAGCGAGGGTACAAATAGATTACAGCGGCCCAGAAAACAACCACACATGGGAAACCGTTCTGGAGATACATTAAGAAAGAAAGCCAAAACCCAAAGCGCAGAGGATCAACCCCCTTTGCGCTTTTTTACGCCCAAACTTTAAAAGTGTAAATATAAAGACACTTGTAAAAGACTAAATAAAAAGACTTTATGCTATATTTGTATCATCGGAGCAATTAAGCAACGACAACCTAAAACGTAATAAGATGTCAAAATTAAAAAAATTCTCTATTGTGCAACTTATGCACATATACGAGAACGGAGGGGAACAAGTAAAGCAACAAGTAAAACAAGCTCTACAACAAGAAAGAGAGGAAACAAAAGAAGCATTAAAAGCTGAGAAAGAAAAAGGCGAGAGGCTAAAAAAAAGAATAAGTTTATACACAGAGGAAATCACAGATTCATCTGAAGAACTAAAGGAAGAAAGAAAACTAAACAAGGCACTAAAAAAAGACCTTGAAAAATTAGAAGCTAAAATTTTGGCGATCCAAAAAACAATCGGAAGTTAACAACCAAACAAACCAACACCAGGCGGCCACCATTCAAACGGGGCCGCCATTGGGCATGGGAATAGTCCCGTAACCTAAAAACAAAATCATGAATCAAAAATTAATAGATCAGCTTCTTAAATTAGCCGCCCTAATAAAAGGAGAAGCAACGGACACCGAGAAAAGCAAAGTTCTTTCAGCAATAGCAGAAACAAACACAAACAGGGATATAATATATTTCTTTGCTCAAGAACTCAAGAACGGGCAGATCAAAAGCGGAGTTATTCAGAAAATGCAAGAAATTATTGATTTGACCGAAACACAGAAAGAGTTAGCAGAACAGGAAGCCGAAACACTAACAAGGCAAAGAAACAAGCTATTTGCAGACTACAAAAAGAAAGAAAAGGAGATTAAAAAAATTAACGAGCTTCTTAAATTCTCGATTGAAGAAACAGAGCAAGTAATACAAGAAAGAAACGAAATAGAGCAGGAAAGAGAAAAGCAGGAAAGCAAAGCCCAGACGTTAGAGGAAGAAAACAAGAGACTACAACAATTAATCCGCAACGTAGAAAAAGGAATGGAGCTATACAAGATAAAACAATTACCACCGCCACCACGATAAATAAATATTGTAATTTAAAACAGATCAACAGCCCGTAACGCCTCCAAAGTGTTACGGGCATTTTTTGTCACATTCAAGACAGTAAGACAGTAAAGACCTAATCATAAGTCTTTTTATATTATATTTGTATCATCGGAGCAATTAAGCTCCTAAAACCTAAAAACAAGTAAAATGAATAATTCAATCAAAGCCTTATTAGTAATTGCAAGTACTATCCTAATCATTTTCATATCTGTTACAGTCACTCAAAACGCATCCCAGAAAAACATGGTAAGAAACGCAGATCTACAGGAAGCAATAAAAGCAACCGATAATAGAACGGGCATAGAAATTGCCCAAGACCAGGCCGCTGCCGATTACTACACGTATTGCATAAGACAAGCAAACCCAGCAAACCCCGAACTTTGTGCAAAAAAATGGATAAATGTGAAGGCAACAGCCGCAGACCGAGAACGCAGAGCAGAGCAGAGAGGAATGAGAATCGAGGAATATTTAAAAGCCAAAGCCAACAAATAAAAATCTGATCCACCAGAACCCGAAGCCCGTAAACGTTTGATTGTTTACGGGCTTTTTTTTGTTTGCCCTGAAAAGTCCGCAAATGTAGCGGAATGAATTTCTGAACGTGTTAACCGTTCACCATTGAAGAAACGCCACGAAAACAAACCCGAACCTTTGCGCCCCTGAATGTCTTTCGTGTCCCTCTTTATATCCTGAACGCCA
>Ga0114956_1000990_pt1 | contig 22007 bp, 15 predicted proteins | sample MaitaG_FD_87304 | JGI IMG/M metagenome (GOLD analysis project Ga0114956, IMG submission 87304) | Marine algal microbial communities from Maine, USA - Maine_Asex2 metaG | ecosystem: Host-associated > Algae > Red algae > Unclassified | place: Maine, USA | collected 2015-01-05
CCGTTTGTTATGCTAAACTGAAAAAAGAGCGACCTCTCTGAGGTCGAATGCATTTCCTTTGATGAGCTAACTAACATACTGTGACCGCGCTGCGGTCATTCTAAGGTGTATCTCAGCAATCCTCAACCTCACGAATTTCTAAGGCAGTAGGTCAGGTTGCGCTTTGGATTTTTGGAATCAAAGTGCAGGTCTAGTGTTGAATAGTATCCGACGGAGTTTACTCTTAGAGCTTACCGCTTAAGGCTTATTGCTTACCGCTTAAAGCTTACCCCTGATCTTGGAGAATCATATCCGCTGCTTTTTCTGCAATCATCATGGTGGGCGCATTCGTATTTCCTCCAACGATTGTCGGCATAATACTGGCATCCACAACTCTGAGGCCATCAAGGCCATGGACTTTTAGGCGCTTATCAACCACTGCCATATTATCGTCTCCCATTTTGCAGGTGCCCACTGGATGGTACAGATGCTGCAAAGAATTGCGGATGTATTTCGTGATGTCATCTGGATGCTTGAGCGGACGTTTCGGCAAATACTGCATGCCCCGATAGTGATCGAATGCCCGCATCTTGCTGATTTTCTCGCTGATTTGGTAAGCTCGAATGAGCGTGTCGATGTCGCGCTGATCACTGAGGAAATTGAGATCTATGATGGGATCGGATTGTGGGTTTTGAGAAGCCAAGCGTACTTCGCCTCGGCTGTAGGGGCGCAATAGCGTTGGGCCGAAGGTGAATGCATGGCCCTCTGGTCGCTCGCGGCCGTGGTCGAGAAAGTAGGCTGGGATAAAGTTGATTTGTACATCGGGTGCAGGAAGTTGGGGATCGGTTCGCACGAATCCGCCAGCTTCACAAAGTGTGCTGCTGAGGAGGCCGTTTTTCTTGAAGAGATAATTGAGCATGTGTTTCGATGACTTCAAGAAGGTGTCTTCACCATCTAAACTCACCGGAACAATGCAGCGGGTTACGTAGGGCAGAGCCGGATGATCTTGCAGGTTTTTCCCAACCCCGGGAAGGTCGTACAAGCAGGGTACAGCTTTGTCTTGTAAGTAAGCGCCTGGACCAATGCCCGATAGCATGAGAAGCTTTGGGCTGTTGTAGGATCCTGCTGATAAAATGACTTCTCGGTTGGCTTGCTCGTGCGTTTCTTTTCCTCCTCTTCGATACACAACTCCCGTGGCTCGTCCACCTCTAAGTAAGATCTTCGATACCTCAGCTGAGGTAACGACTTTTAAATTTTTGCGTCTGCGTATTGATTCTAGAAAGGCATTGTTGGATGAGCATCGTCCGCCATCTTTTTGGGTGACATCGTAGTAGCCGAAGCCCTCTTGTCGCTGACCATTGAAGTCTTCATTGGTTTTGAAACCCATCTGTTCTGCTGCCTCCAGAAAGGCTTTGCTTAAGACGTTTTTGTGTGGCATGGTTCGCACCGAAAGCTCTCCATCATTGGAGTGGAACTCTGGAGCTTGGCGACTCATGTGCGATTCTGACTTGAGAAAGTAGGGCAGTATTTCATCGTAGGACCAGCCCTTGTTGCCCAAGGCCGACCAGAGATCGTAGTCAAAACGATTGCCACGTACGTAGAGCATTGCGTTGATGCTACTGCTTCCACCTAAGACCTTTCCTCTCGGGAGAAAAATTCGGCGATTGTTGAGGGTAGGTTGGGCTGATGACTCGTACTCCCAATCGTACTTGCTATTGAATAATTGCGGAAACATCACTGGGATTTTGATGCGCATAGACGTATCACTTCCACCAGCTTCCAGCAGTATAACCTTGTTTTGCGGATCGGCGCTCAGGCGGTTAGCCAATAGGCAACCAGCGGAGCCCGCTCCGATAACGATGAAGTCGAATGGCATTTCCCCAGCATTTGACCAAAAATCAATAAGAGTTGCTGCTCAGCGAATCCTCAAGGAGGCGAGTTTCTTGAGTATGAGAAGCTGTCGATTCTAAGTTAAGGGTTTCTCAGTCGATATCTGAGCAATTGCTAAAAGAGGCGTTTTTCTTTTATACAAAGCTCTCTCTTGCTTACCATTAGCTAAAGAAGAGATCTCCAAAAACTTCAAGGAAAAAATAGCCCAGCTTCCGTGCTTCTAGCTGACCTGATTCTTCTGTTATTGAACTGGCATTTGCAAAGGTTTGGCAGGGGATTTCTTTTGGGTCAAGCGAGATACTATGATGATGGTTAATAAGCCGCAAACCATGGAAAGCGTCCGGAATGGAAAGAGAATCATGCCGTCTTGCACCATCGGATAGTCGATGATTTGAGGGATGCCCAATGTGGATTCACCGCCTCCGAAACGCAGCACAAATGAAACAAATAGACCTGCGGCACTGCCATACACATTGGCTTTTTTGTCGAACAAGGCCGTAACCAATTGCGGAAACAAAATGCAGTAAACGAAGTCGCTGCAAAGGAACCACAATGCGTAAACGCTCTTTACTTTCAGTGCCAAAAGAGTGGCTGCGATGCCCACAATCCAGATGACTTTCTTGATGACTTTTGCGAGATCTTCAGAGCTGATTTTCGGCTTAACTAATGGGCGGTAAACGTTCCAGGAAGCCATGGACGAAGCAGACAAAATCGATGAATCTACCGAAGACATCACGGCCGCTGCGATGGCGCCTAAGCCCAAAGTCGCTACAAAGCCAGGAGTTAAATAGCGTACTACATAGGGCAATGTGAGCGCCGCATCGGTTGGTTTTACGGCGCCAAATGCGCTCCAATCTACCACGTTGCCCACCATGCCGATCATGACTGCGGGAATGGCTGCGAGTATGCAAATAACCCCAGCAATCAAAGACAGATTGCGAGCGGTGTTTTCGTCTTTAGATGAGAGTACTCGTTGGAAATATACTTGCCATGGAATGCCACCGAACATCAGTAGCAAGGCGTAATCCCACCATTGCCAGTAGTAGTTTCCCCAGCCCGGTTGACGCCAACCATCCCAAGGTGGGAAGAGGGTGGCCAATACACCATGGTTGTTGGAGTATTGCGCCCAAACATGGGACCAACCACCGGCTGAATCCACAGCATAAGGCACGACTAGTAAGAGCCCGATGAAGAGTAAACTGAGTTGTAAGATATCTGTGAGTGCCACGGCCCAAAGTCCACCTAAGGCAGTGTATGCAATAGCGATGATGGCTGAAATAACGATGGAAGTGCTGAAGTCGAGGCCCAATACCGTAGCGAAGGTGGTTCCCAAAGCGGTGAGGATGGCTGCCGTCCAAAAGATCTCGCCTGTTAGGGCTGGGATGAAGAGTACCGCCGCCATTTTTTTGCCGTAGCGCTGACTGAGCGGATCGAGCATGGTTTTGAACTCATAGCGCCGCATTTTCTTGGCGAAAAACAAGCCACCGATGATCAAACTCATGGCATAACCCCAAGGGGCTTGCACCCAGGCGAGCCCGTTTGAGTTTGCGTATTCTGCTGTTCCATTGATGTAGCCTCCGCCAATCCAAGTGGCGGACATGGTGAAGACCGCTACGAAAAGGGGAAGTTGCCGACCCGCCAACATGACATCGTCTACTGAATCACTGCTGCGTAGAGAGGCAGCATAAGAGCCAATGGCGAAAATGGCCACGTAAAAAAAACACATCGCCCAAAATCCGCCCCAAAACACATCTTGACCAGTGAGGTGAAGTACCAAGGCAATAACCAGCAATGCTACAAGCAATATGCCCGAAGGACGCCAATCGGCCTTTCTTTTACGAAGGGCTTGAGGAGATTTTTTGCTCGGCTTTTCCATAGGTAGCTGTATAGTAAGCGCTTACGAGCGCATAATATGCGAGGCATCCAATCGACATCCACTGTAACCAGGGGTGTTTGATGGGATAATTAAAGAGTATCCACACATTTACAATCACAAATACTACCGCGAAAAATACATTGGGTATTTGAAATTCTTTCGTTCGACTTGGGTAAGGGTATTTAACGGGAATGAAATGCATGATGGATACAATTACGATGACTGCCAAATTCACGTAGGGTGGGAGTTCGGTGATGAAGTACATGTAGAATGCCGTCATGTTCCACATTACAGGAAAACCGATGAAATGGTAATCGTTGCTCACCATCCCTTCTTTGCCATAGTACAAAGCTGAAACCATCAGCAGTAAGCAGATCGCAGGAAATGCCCATTGTTGTGGTAAAATTCCGCTCTGGTAGAGAAAGAAGGCTGGAATGATGGCATAGGTAGCAAAGTCGATGACGTAGTCGATCGCCTTTCCATCCCAATCCGGTAAAACCTCGCGTGCTTTGAAAAGTCGGGCAAAAGCGCCGTCTACTCCGTCGATGACTTGGGCCAGAAAAAGCCATAGCATTGCCCACCGCATGTGGTTGCCATGATCGGCACCGGGAATGGCTGCATTGGATATGGCTATGATGGCTAAGATGGCCGTGATGACTCCGGTAGCTGTGAAGACATGCACAGAAAAAGCAAGTGCCTTCTGCATGAAGCTATATTCCTGCTTAGCTGCTTCAGATTCGTTATTTATTGCTTTGGTCACTCGCTTGGTTCTGTCTCTTGCAATTGAGTGGCAAAAATACATATTAAACAGTCAAGTTTCTGCAAGTGCATCATTAAGGGGTGATCTGTATATGAATTGGTTTGAACGTGCGATCAAAGATTTTATTAAGTACGATTTTGCTTTTCTTATTGGTCTAGGAAATCTAAGGTTGAGAAAAAGTTGATGATGACACGGGCATACCGATATTACAAATAACGGGTAAGATTAATTCAAATTAATGACTCTCATCCCATTTGGATTGAGTAGAAAGAGCAAGTGAATACAGAGATTCGGATTCCCAAAAGAAAATGCTTGTCTATGCAAAGGGCAAAGGCGTTCCTTCTTTTTTCGTCATTTCGAAGAAAGCCTTGTTTAATTGAGACAAAATGGCCGCGCCAGATTTGTTGCTGATTGCCCGACCGTCGATTTCCTGAACGAGCGCCAATTCTCCCATAGTACCCGTGACGAAAACTTCATCGGCATTATAGCATTCGCTCAGGGAGATGTTTCGCTCTACACAAGTTATCTCTAGTTGCTTACATAGATCCAAAACGATACCGCGAGTAATTCCTGGTAAACAGTTATCTGGATGCGAAGTGTGGACCATGCCATCTCTGACAATAAAGATGTTGGTCGCATTTACTTCAGAAACGAAACCATGTTCATCCAACATGAGCGCATCGTCAACGCCAGCGAAATTGGCCTCTACTTTCGCTAAAATGTTGTTCAGTAAATTGGCGTGGTGAATTTTCGAGTCTAAAAACTGCGGACTGTTTCTGCGAATATTCGAGGTAACCAAACGAATGCCTTTCTTGTCGTAAACGGGCGCTTTGTGCTCGGCCAGAACAATGATGGTGCAACCAAATTGATTGAGCCGTGGGTCCATCCCACTTGTGATTTTTGTGCCTCTTGTAAGCGTCAATCGAATGTGCACACCGTCCGTCATATTGTTGGCTTCGAGTGTCTGGAAAACAGCAGCCTTGATTTCTTCTACGGTAGGGATGTTTTTGAAGGCAAGTGCATGGGCTGAATCTTGCATTCTCTGGAGGTGTTTGTCGAGACAGAAAATTCGGCCGTCGTACACACGGAGGCCTTCCCAAACCGCATCGCCCCCTTGAACGACGCTGTCGAAAACAGATACCTTGGCTTCGTCTCGCGCAAATAGTTCACCACCCACGTGAATCAGTATGTTTTCGTTTTTGGGATTGAATTTCTGTAGCATGATCTTGTGTGGGTTGTGTTAGTTTTGTTGAATGTTGTGGGTGATTTAGCGGATGGTTTTTTCCAACAATTTCTCAAAAATAGGTCGGCATTTATCCGCCAAGGCACGGTTCTCACCATTTAGTGTAATTTCTTTCTTTTGGTAGGTTTGAAAACCTGTCGATTGATGCACATTTTTGTACCAGTGCTTTGCCCAAATTCCATCTTCCGGTCGGGCGCCTTTTGGCCAACTCAACATCGAGGACTCGAAGGGAATTTCTAGGGCAGCGCATAATTTTGAGAGGATGTCTTCCGGATTTTTGAGCATGCTGGTTGAATCTAAAACCACATAAGGTGCTCCTTCTTTTTCCAAGAATTGAATGAGCTCCCATTGTAGCTCAATTCCAATGTCTTCCATTTGCACTTGAGGAATCACCTTGCTGTAAGAGAAGATGATCTCTTCGGGATTTCGGATGTAAACGATGTTTTGACATTCTTTCAGAAAAGCCCAATCCACGCCCAACAAATGATGGCTCATCTGCTTGAAGAATGAGACGGGTTTTTCATGCTGTCCCAAGATGATTTCCTCGATGATCTGCTCCGCATTTATGCTCATAGATCGAATGGTTTCTTCTCGAGCTGGATGTTCTTTTCCAGTGCTTTCGAGATAGTACGCATATAGTGGTTCGTCCCAAACTTGTGTATCGCTTCGTTGTGCAAAAGAGTACATGAGTGCGGTCGAAAGGTTGCGAGGAGAAGATAGTAAGTTGATGCGATTAGTCATTGGATGGGTGCCGTGTTGGTCAGTGAATATGCGAAGATAATGACTGAATCTTGGGAGAATGTTGGCTAGCTCTAGATTAAGAACCTTTGTCGCTGTGGTCCTATGCAGAGCAAGATACATAGCAGTGTTCTATTCAGATTCTAAGGAAAGAGCTAAATTGGAGGTCGATTTTAATTAACCAGAAAAATACAATTTCATGCAAAAATTACTAGTATTGTTGACCTTGATGACATTCGTCCTTTTCTCCTGCGGAGGAGATGATGAAAACGATTGTACTACTACACCTGCAACGGGATCTATTGATGGCAGTGTTTTTACGGCCGGTTCGGGACTAGCAGAAGATGAAGATGATGGAACTGTATTCATTCGAATTTATGATACAGCGGAGACCTTGGGAGACGACATCTGTGATAACTTCTTCGGGCAAACTCTGACAGTCATTGGAACTTTACCATCGGCTACTGTGGGGAGAACAGAATTGTTTCTTGATCTTTCAACTTTCGATGGCTTTACTTTGACAATGATCAACTCTCTTGGCGATAGTCCGCTAAATATTGTAGCAGTAGATGGATTTATTGAAGTTACTTCTGTGACCGATGACCTAATCGAGGGTTTCATGGACATCAACGATGGAGTAGGTGAGGATGAAGTATGCGGTACATTTTCATTGACAAGATGTCCATAGTTTGGATAAGGTCGACGATTTAAAACCGAAGAGATCTTAGTGTCGGTATCAATAATTTGATTCCGTAAAAATGAAGAGTCATCACCTCAAAGGTGATGGCTCTTTTTACTTTAACTCCCAAAGCGAAATTATGGAGAGCGATTGAATACTCCTATCCATTGCTGTGTATTTTATCAGCTTTTATTTCTTGAATGTCTCGACTAAATTCTGCTCTGTTTTTCTTCTGAAGAAAACACGATGCACGAAGTAGGCTAGGGGTAAACCTAAAAACCAGAATGGCCACAAGTGTGCGAGTATCAAGAGCAACGATTTTATACCAGTCCAGCCAAAAAAGAACGCGTCTTTGAGATCGTCGTCGAAAGTGTATTTGTTATCGATCAAGACGGGCGCAATTTCTCGGTGTTGTCTGACATTGAGTACTATAGTGCCGTAGCTCACCCTGTTTTGCAAGTAACGCAATCTACCTTCTTTAGCCTCAATTTCTTCACGTAGATGTCGCAGTTTTTCTTCCACTTCCAATAATTCTTCTACGGTTCCGCTTCTTTGTAATATCTCTTCGTAGCGTTTCATTACCGCTTTTTTGCTTCTGATTCGTGCCTCTATATCCACGAATTCTTGGCCTATGTCTTCGGCTTTTAACTCTTTGCTGAGTATCTTATTTGATACTTTTTCAATGCCATTCAATAGGTCGTTGAATTCTTCAGTGGGTACTCGAATCTCAATCGTGTTTCCCTGAATTTCATTGCGTTGGAAATTGTGATTCTCCCTAGCAATATAGGCGCCGTGTAATTCAACAAGTGATTGAATCTCATACATGCTTTTGCGGTAATCATCGACCGCGATGCTGAGGCTGGTGGTCTTGATGATCTTATGATCGTACATTTTGAATTGCGAATCACTCACCAATCCTTGCCGCATAGCATCTTGAGTTGCATTTGGTTTGGACGCAACGGTTTTGCCTGCAGTTGCCATCTGCCTGTCGCCAACGCTGCCGAGGGAATGATTTTTCATCGATCGATCCGCACTTTGATTGCTGCATGCAGAGAAGAATGTGAAGCTGAGTATCAATAATACCAGCGTCATTTTTGACTTGATTTGGTGCATAAGTTATCGTTTAAGCTGCTCTTTAACTAAGAGTTTAGTCAAATGTAAAGAGAGATCAACTATTTTCATAGTTGTTAAACTATAATTTTAGTTAAAGCTGGAATTTTTGCCTTGCCTGAGGAATGGGAGAGTAGCTAGAAACGCCATTCTCAACGGATGGAGTGGAGTCTCGAAGGGGTCTCAGGCATATTTCCGCGGCTAGACAAGGTGTTCCCTGCCCCCAATAGATACTTTTCGAATGGGAATCTTAGCTTCGGGCAACCCATGTTGGGGCAACCCCTGTTGGGGCAACCCCTGTTGGGGCAACAATGTTGGGGCAACAATGTTGGGGCAACCCTTGTGGTTGCCCTCTACGATAGGTGTGGGTGTGATTGCAACTGCTACTGTCCGTCGCTGACTCGCTTCGATTCTGCCTCTAGGCCAGTAGAACGCTTACGTGATTTTACGTTTCTATTTCCGAAATTGTAGGTAAGGTTTATGTTCCAACGTTGGCTGTCCCAACGGCCTTCGCCTATCGATTCAAGACCTGCAAAATTGGAAACTCCACTCCAGTAAGCTTGCTCGAATAAATCGCTGTATGTAACTTTTACGTTTAGCTGATCATTGAAGAATTTCTTCTGCAATCCTAAGTCGAGACTGTATTGTGATTCGAAAAGAAAAACACCTCCCCAGATCCCTGGCCCGCTGTACCATCCAGAAACTTCAGCTGTAAATCCTTTTGGTAATTTGAAACTGTGTTGCTGGTAAAAGCCGTACTCCCAAGCTTGTAGGTCGATTGTGCTGCCGTCTTCATAGGTAGCTTGATTGTCTTTTCGCGATAAATTCAAATTGATAAAAGCAGACCAAAACTTGGTTACATCGAAAGGTAAGCTGGCGTTAAATCCGAAAATGTTTTCCGTCGCTAAGTTGTCCCAACTAATGAACGATGCTCGGTCGTCCTGATCGTCAGGCCCTAGAAGCCTTGTGATTTTATTAGCCGTTCGAGAGTAAGAGAGTGAAAAATTAAATCGATATGCCAATGTATAATTCAAGCTCACATTGTTCACGATTTCGGGATTTAAGAAGGGATTTCCTTTGTTGAATGAAAGCTCACTGCTTTGGATTACGAATGGATTTAAAACGTTGTAATCTGGGCGGTTGATTCGCTTACCGTAATTCAAAGCGAATGCATGCATGGGTGCATGCTGGTAGCTAATTCCCAAGCTTGGGAAATAACTCGTGTAATCTAGATCGACGGGTGGTTGTTGTAGCTCCTCAAGGAATGCGGTCAACTCACCTATGGCATCTGTTTGTTCTACTCGCAAGCCTGCATTGATGTTTACTTTTTTCGAAAGTTTGCTAGAGTAGTTGATGTAAGCCGCATAGACATTTTCTTGGTAATCAAATAAATTTGATCGTGCATCATTTTGAATGCGGTCACCCGCTGGTAGATCGAAGAATAGAAAGGTGTTTTTAGTTTCTACTCGGCTCAACTTACTTCCAAATCCTAGTTTTCCACCCAAGGCTCCGAACTCATAATCAGCTTTTACAGAATAGATGTCTATATCAATAGGAGATTCGAAAGCCCGGTTGGCAACCGTCAAAACTTCTTCTGTATCTGGATCGATGTACGAATTCGGCTGATCACTGTCTTTATCATTTCGATATCGACCGTAGTCTAGATCGAAGTTGAATTGACTTTCCTTCTTATTCCAAACATAATTCACATTGTAGGTGGAGTTTCTTTGAGAAAAATCCGAAATGAAATCTGAGACCAATATACTTTCAGTCAAATTGGGTTGAACAGCCAGTCTTATGTCGGTATTCGTTTTGTGCGTTCCATCTCTTTGGGCAGTGAAATCAGTGGCTAAAAATCCAATAGTATGGTTTTCGTTGAGGAAGTAATCGGCCCCTATTCTTAAATTGATCGATTTTGCCGCGTCTCTGGTGATATGGTCTTCAAACATTTGGTTGCCGAATTGATTGTTCTGAAATTTCATCAACATCGTAGAGGCCCCTAAATAACCGCTTGCACTACCGAAGAGGTTGAATTTCTTGTTGCGGTAATTTCCGCTTGTCGAAAGTGTTGTACGCGCGTCGCGGCCATCGCCGTGGTTTAAACTTACTGTTCCGTTTCCTCCGTGATTTTTGTCTCTTTTCAATCGAATGTCGATTACTCCGGCATTTCCCTCGGCCTCGTACTTCGCTCCTGGGCTGGTAATAATGTCAATGCGATCGATCTGATCAGCGGTGAGACTTTCCAAGTAAGCGGTAAGGTCATCGCCTGCCAATGGAATGCGTTTTCCATCAACATACAACAACACCCCAGAGCGCCCGAGGACGGTTACATTTTGCTGGTTGTCGATAACAACTCCAGGAGCCTTTCGCAACAATTCCATTCCGTTGCCTCCTGCAGCATTCACGGTTCCTTGAACATTGAAGGTGGTTCGGTCGGCTTTCACGTCAACCAAGTTTCTTTTTGTAACGACAACAGCTTCATCCAATTCAAAAGCTCCACTGGCAAAGACCAGATTTTCAAGCTTCTTTTCTGTTCCATTTGTCAATGAAATTTCATCCAATCGCAAGTCTTGAAAGCCAAGAAAACGGGCCAATAGGTAGTAATCACCGTCGGGCAAGTTTTGTAATTTGAAAGAGCCGTCATCTCTTGTAGTTTCGGCTTTTGCCAAAGTGGAATCGGCATTGCTGTACAGCGCAACCGTAGCAAAACCAACCGGTTCGTTGCCGGGGTCCAGCAGTGTTCCAGTTATGCTGTTCTGGGCGAATGAAAAGAGAGGTAGAAGAAAGAAAAGTAGAGATCTGATCAAGGGATAGAGTTCTTGGTTAAGGCGATGCCACAAAGATCGACCTTTGTGGTTCTTCATTCAAGGCAAAAGGGATGCCCAAGCTCTTAAAAAAGATTAAAAGCTTAAAATGCAGGCCTAATGAAATATTTAACAGCTCGTTTTGCTGAGGAATGGATCAAAATGGCTTGAGTTCCTCGAATTTTGCGCGAAAATCAATGGCTTTGCTCTTTGATTATTTGGAGTGATTTTTCAAAAGGCTAAGGAGAACCTCGGCAGTTATCTTTTGTCCATTGGACTTGCTCCTAATTTCTGAAAAGGGAAAGCGATACGCGCAGCCCTGTTTCCAATTTGTACAACCGAATGCCGATTTTCCTTTGATGATTTCTCCTACCTTACAATGCGGGCAAACGACCTTTGGAGCTAGCTCTTTTGAGGAGCTGGTTTTACTCGCTGCAGGTGTTGCAATGACCAATTCAGGAACTTGTTGTGCATTCAATATTACTTTCCCTGCCTGCTTTTGCTCACCCATTACAAAGCCCTTTAGGTTGACTGTTGAACCTTTTGCAATCAAGCGAACGATTTGGTTCTCGGATATGCTTTTTGATTGAATTTTGAAAGGTACTTTGAAGCCACAACCGCTGGTGTAATTGCTACATCCGTAAGCTGAGTTCCCCTTTAATATTTTTCCTTTATTGCAATTGGGACAAACTAAATCGGCAATCTTCTTAGCTTTTGCATTGGGTCCGACCTTAGTTTTTGACTTAGTTTTTGCTCCTGAAGTGGTCGTTTTTTTGTTCTGATTATTTGACTTTTGAATCGATGATTTTGAATTCTTTTTAAAGCCTTCCTTTGGTTTGCGTTGCTGCGAACTGATCCTTTTGCCTGGTGGTAGTTTTCGCACTTCTTCCACAATTTGAGCAGTCATGGTTTTCATCTCGTTGACAAAAACCTTCGCACTGTAATCTCCTTCTTCAATCTGTCTCAGTTTGCGCTCCCAAATTCCTGTGAGCTCGGGTGATTTGAGGAGTTCACTCGCTATTACCTCAATTAAACCCACTCCCGTTTCAGTAGGGATCAATGATTTCCCTTTCCGAAATATGTAAGCTCTCCGAAACAAAGTCTCAATAATTGCTGCTCTTGTTGAGGGTCTGCCAATTCCATTTGCTTTCATCAGCGATCGCAACTCCTCGTCTTCCACCACTTTCCCAGCTGTTTCCATGGCAGTCAGTAATGTGGCTTCTGTGTAGTACTTCGGTGGAGATGTTTTCTTCTCAATTAGTCGCGGCTCATGAGGGCCCTTTTCCCCCACTACAAATGCAGGTAGTATTTTGACCTCAGTACTCTTTTTTAATGCCTCTTGCGAATCAGAATCTGTCTCTTTCTTGAGCTGCGTTTTTGATTTTGTCTTGGGTGGAGGTTTCGGGAAAAGCACTTTCCATCCGGGTTTCAAGATTTCCTTTCCCTTGGTTCTGAACTTGAGTTTGGCTGTTTCACCGATGACCTCCGTGTTCGCTACCTCGCAATCGGGATAAAAGATCGCTATAAATCGCCGTGCAATTACATCGTATACTTTTTGTAGATCAGGCTCTAAGTGTTTTTCATACCCCGTTGGTATGATGGCGTGGTGATCTGTTACTTTTTTATCGTCGAAAACACGCTTTGGTTTGCGCAATTTTTGACCCGCGAGTACTTGTGTGAATTGCTGATAAGAATTCATTTTTCCCAAAATTCCCGCACACTTGGGATAGACATCATTGGGTAAGTAGGTGGTATCGACTCTGGGGTAAGTGACCACTTTTTGCTCGTATAACTTCTGTAGAACTTTCAAGGTGCGATCGGCGCTGAACCCAAATTTGCGGTTACAGTAGACTTGCAGACTCGTTAAATCGAATAATTTAGGTGAGCGTTCAATTCCATTCTTTTTATCAACGGTGATGATTTCAAATTCCTTTCCTGTGACTCGCTTTAGAATGGTTTCGCCATCTTCCTTATTGTCAAACTTACCGCTGATCAATTGAAAAGCACAATCGCGGTAGAAAGTCTCTATTTCCCAAAAGGGTTTCGATACAAATCGGATGATTTCCCAATGCCTTTTCACAATCATGGCTAGGGTAGGGGTTTGCACCCGACCCACCGAGAGTACTTGCTTGTAACCACCGTACTTGAGGGTGTAGAGGCGAGTGGCGTTCATGCCTAAAATCCAGTCGCCCACCGCTCGTGAACTTCCCGCAAAGAAGAGTCGATCGTAATTTTGTGCGGGTTGCAATTTTTGAAAACCTTCGCGGATCGCTTCTGGTGTCAAGGATGAAATCCACAGTCGCTCCACTGGCCCTTTGTACTTGGTTTCCCGAATGACCCAGCGTTGAATCAGCTCACCTTCCTGGCCCGCATCCCCGCAATTGATTACCGTAGTGGCAGTCTTGAAAAGCTTCTTGATGGTAGCGAACTGCTTGCGAACTCCCTTGTCTTTCATCAACTTCGTCTCAAACTTTGTAGGAAGCATCGGTAAGTCATGCAGGCTCCATCTCTTCCATTCCGACTTGTACTCATCAGGGGTTTTCAAGGTGCAGAAATGCCCGAAAGTCCAAGTGACCGCGTAGCCATTGCCTTCAAAGTAACCATCCCGACGCGAATTTGCACCTAGGATGTTGGCTATGTCGCGGGCGACGCTGGGTTTTTCGGCTATGCAGACCTTCAAGTGAGTGAGTTGTTTCCACAAAGTTACTGTTTGAGATGTTAAGGCTTCTGTTAACAGCGAACATCCTAGAGACGGCAATTAGCAACAATAAGCTTTCAGATACGTACTTTGATTTATATTGTTCTCCGAGAAATTCTAAAAATTACTGCGATGCAAAAGCTATCAAAATTTACATTTTTGATGATAATAATGGTGGCAATGCTTCTTGTTTTCCCTTCCTGCAAAGATGGTGAAGTAGGGACTGATTCAGATGAAGACGGCTTATTTACAGATGTAGCTTGTGGCTCGATCACTTTTGAAATGAGCCCCTTTCTTGATTGTACTGGTATTGAGACAACAGGAATTCTAGATGGCAATGTAGACAATTGCAAGTGGTTGATTTCCAGTCAGGATCTCTCGAATGATGTTGCTTTATTTTACAACCTCCACATTTTGATCAATAACACAGTTTCGTTAGCTGAAGCAAACTTTGATAATTTGATAGGTAATGGACTAGCAGACAATGGCTCCGAGTCAGTGGTTACACTTGATATTGGAGATGAAGCAAACTTTGTTAGCTATGCACTCGAAGGGGTAACAGTTTTGGAGATTGTAGTTCGCGAATCAAATGCTACGATCACACTGGAGAGCATTCCCGTGACAGATCAGGATCCGCCATGCACCGAAAACCAATCAGTAATGGTGGCTTTTGTTGAAGAAATTTTGGCCAACCTTTAATAATGCGGGCAATATTTTCCAAAGAAAAGTAAGCAAACAATTATTCATTTCTCAAGTGACGTGGCGAGTAGCTCTCTAATTCGTTATATTATGTGCCATGGAAGCATACGCCGAAGTACTACTCTATGCTGTTCCTGGATTCTTTGTCTTGATCGTAATTGAGGCCCTCTATGGATGGTGGAAAGGTCATCAGACATTGAATTTTATGGACACTGTCTCGAGCTTGAGCTCTGGAATTACCAACACGCTTACTACTGTTTTGGGATTGGCGATTGTACTGGTGAGTTATTCTTGGATGGTTGGTAAAATTGCTCTGGTTAGTATCGAAAGTTCAGCTCTGGTCTATTTACTAGCTTTTTTAGGTATCGACTTTGCCTCTTACTGGAATCATCGCCTGAGTCATTACATGAACATTATGTGGAATCGCCACATTGTTCACCACAGCAGTGAGGAGTTCAATTTGGCCTGCGCTCTCCGCCAAGAGATTTCGGACGTGCTATTGTTTGGAGCAATATTTATGATACCTGCTGCTTTGCTCGGAGTGCCAGCGAAGGTGGTTGCGGTCATCGCACCCATTCATCTCTTCATGCAGTTCTGGTACCACACTCGACACATTCCAAAATTGGGTTTTCTGGAGTACATCTTCGTAACACCTTCTCAGCATCGCGTGCATCATGCCATCAACGATGAATACATCGATAAGAATTTGTCGGCCATTTTTTGCGTTTGGGATCGTGCCTTTGGTACTTTCCAGGAAGAGCTTGACGATGTGCCATGTGTGTATGGCTGCAAGAAAGCGCCCGATACCTGGAACCCGATTCGAATCAATTTTATGCACGCTTGGGGCATTGCCAAAGATGCTTGGCGAGCTGCAAGCTATTGGGACAAATTGCGCATCTGGTTTATGCCCACCGGTTGGCGGCCCGACGGTTTTGCTGAAAAGTATCCGGTAGAAGTAATAGAAGATCCTTATACGCATGTCAAGTACGATACACATCCGTCTTTCTGGATGAAGCTGTGGACCGGTATTCAATTTATGTTTACCAATTTAGCACTGGCTTATATGCTGATCTATTTTTCTGAAATCGGATTTCCGCACTTGTTTTTGTATGGCGCCTTTCTCTTCGTTCAAATTTATGCCTTCACTTCTATGATGGACAAAGAGCGAACGGCTTGGGTTTTCGAAAGCATAAAATCGATACTCGGCCTTGTTATTCTTTACGTTTACGGAGATTGGTTCGGTCTTGAAAAATTAAACTCCTTTTCTACCTTTTTGATGGGCAGTTATATGATCCTTTCGGTAGCCGTTGTAGTTGCTTTTACCTTTGGCGTTGTAAGCACCACGGCGGAAGGCTACGAGGGCGAATTGGCCCGCCATTAAATTGGCGAATTAGTGAATTAGTGAAAGAATTAGTGAATTGGTGATTTGGTGAATTACTTTCGGCCAATGTTTGGGGATTTAATGCTCGTGAAGGCCCCGTTCTGAGTTGTAGAAATATCGACAAGCAGAATGTAGAGAGCATTCATGAATTCTCTTTGGGAAACGAAGCACTATAATTGGTGAGTTTGCACTCTAGATTATTGCTTTGAAAAGTATTCTCGAATAAAAAGCAAGATTTCTGCGCTGCTTAATTTGTCTTGTTCTGGATTGGGAATATGACCCATTCCATCAATGTAAACCTCTTTTTTATTTGGAATTAGTTTTGCGTATTTCTCGGAATGTTGATGGCCAATAAGGACATCATCGGTTCCATGAATCAATAAGACAGGCATTTTTAATTCTCCCAGCTTATCCAATCTAGAACCAGATTTTCGAATAGCCTTTCCGTGTCTTTTGTCTGCCTTAGGATGATTGACATAATCGTTTTCCTTTTTGAACAAGAGACGCTGTGCGACAAAACTAAGCATTGCTTCGTCGATGGTTTTATCGTTTCGTAAAAAAGCCACGGTGCTCGTTCTCTTCTTTACCTCCTTCTGGAATGTCTTTGGTTTGATTCCGTACTTCAGCATCATCTTCGCATTTGCTCGAATGACCTTGCCCGAAATAGAAACCAAGTCAGGATCGAAATAGAATCCCGTAGAGGCCATGCAGCTCAAACTATGCACCCGCTCAGGATGATCGATCGCCATTTGCTGTCCGATCATTCCACCCATGGAAATGCCGACGATGTGTGCTTTCTCTTTTTCCAACTTGTCGAGAATGCGACAAACGTCTTTCGCCATATCCGAAAGCTTGTAGTAAACACCCTTTTGTGGTTCCTTGCCCTCGATCCAACGTGAGCGACCTGTATCTCTGTTGTCGAAACGAACGACATGGAAGGAGGCATCTAGCAGAGGTTGAATGAAATCGGTTGACCAAGCCAGGCCACTCGTGCCGTAACCCATGATGAGTACTATCGTTGGGTTTTTCTCATCACCAATGCTCTCAAAATGGATGGAAAGTTCTTCATTGCTAACCGTGTCCAATCGTCCAAGATGCCAATCGGGCGTAATCGCTTTTTGCTGAACCTCCTCAATTACAGCATTACTGTTCTTGGGGAAAGACGGAATAGTCTTACCCGAAAAACAACTTGTAATGGAAGCCATTATGGCGGTGAGGCTGATCATAAGGCAAAGCTTTCTTGCTGTCGGAAAAAATAGGGGTCGCATAGAGACCGTTGTGTGAAACGGAAGAGTCTGAAATTAGTTGATGCTTGTAAGATAACTAGTTCTTGCCAAAAGGACTGTAAGAAAATCGAGAGTATGTGAGATGTTTCATGCGATCTTATAATGCAGTTAATTTTATGCAGTTATAGCAATCTCAGATCCGTTTATTATGTAAGTCAGCATTTTTTAACTAATTCTCGCAATTCAATTAAATCACGGTGATTTGTGTACTTAAAAACCGACTTCGCATATTTATAGTAATCCTTTGGAGAGAAACCCGGAAGTTCAAGAGAGAGACTTTTCATGAAATCTTTGCCTTGGAAAAATATCAGAAATTTTTCATCGGTCAAGAATTGCTCGTTAAATTGTCCAACGAACTCATCAAAAACTTTATCAAAGTTTTCTTTAGACCAGTTCTTGGCTTTGCCAACACTTTCTGTGATCTTTGCAAATCCTGCTACACGACAATTATGTTGTGATAGATCATCGGGTAAAGTTCCGCTGCCTCCATCAACAATGTTAGTTCCAAAATCAGTTGGAACTCTCAATTTTCCGAAAGTATGCCTAACTGCTTGGAAGTAAACAATTTTTCTTGCTGCTTTTATGTAAGACTCTCTGAGAGACTCACTGTCCCAAGACTTGCCTATCGAGTACTTTTTTATATAGTCAAAATTTACAAGATAATTTTCAATTGTAGTTCTATAGCTAAAGTATACGTATGAACCATCAGTCTGAAGTTGTTCTGAAGTTGGCACTGGCATATCGAAATCTCGATCACGGAAAAACAATTTGAACTTCGATTTCACTAATCCTGATTCATGCACTTGAATGGCACTTTTCGCTCCTCGTTTTCCTCCAATAGGAACAATTAGTACCCCCAGACCATCTAAAGTTTTTTCCAAAATATCGAAGTCGTGGCTACCCGCCTTGCCTTCACAATAAATTTTAACTACATCACTCATTGTAGGCGAATTATTTGATCCTCTTCAAACATGGAGACCACATTTTCAGAATGAGTCGTAAGGATGAATTGGTTGTTTCTGCCTAGTTTATTCAAAGCCCGAATAAACGCTTGCTGTAAAGGGGGATGTAAATGCAGCTCAACTTCATCTATAATTATGATTGAATTATTAATATTCCATCGAGCAAAATCCAATAATATAGGGAATATGGCCCTTTCTCCCGCTGACATTTCTGATATTTCATATTGATTATTTCCATCGGAAAGAAAAAAATCAGGAGAATTGACATTTTCAAAAGCATCAAAATTTGGTGCGGCTCCGACAAAAAATCTCTTTGGAAAGATCGTTTTATACAGAATGTGTAGATCATCATAGAAGTCAAATTCTCCCTTTTTTAACGACCTTCCGGTTTCGGTAACAGCTATATGAAAAGAGTAGGCCGTTGCTAAAAATGAACGCATCCAATCTAATTGTAGTGTTTCGGTATCTAATTTATTAGAAATGCTGTAAGAAGTCCTTTGTTCTGTGTACCAGTAAATATTGCCTACTCTGTTGAATAGTAAGTTTTTCTCATCTACATATTTAGTAAGTCTCTTAGCAAATTGATAACCACTAAACTGATAATAAGCATTGGGCCCTAATTTTGTAATTGCTTTTTGCTTTGATAAATCATAGGCAAGTTGAATTTTGTTGTATTTAGCAGGAGTGCCTAAAGGCACTCCTATTTTTATAAGGTCTTCTGCAAATTCTTTTGTAGCTTTAATTTCGTCAGGATTAAAGTCATAATCGCATTTGATGCTAAGTGGAAACCGTCCAGTTTGAATAAACTTATGATCAAAGCCGGGCCAATCGAAATTTTCAATTGTGAAACCCTCTCTTGCTGCTGTTGCAGTTACAAGTACTATGGCTTGTAGTAAAGAAGATTTTCCGGAACCATTATTTCCTACTATTAAAGTTATATCTGAGTCATCATATTGGTTGCTGTCTTTGAATGAAAAAGACTTTTTATACACGAATTTTTTGAAGCTGCTGACTTCTATTTTTGATATTCTCATATTCTTTGCTATTTCGCATCCTAAATATAGTTAATTCTTCTTCTTGTTTGGGCGATAATTAAACAGCCAACAAACAATTACCTGAGTAATGTCATAGGGTAAAAGGCTACGTCTTTTTCGAGTTGAAGGTGGACATTTTTCTTATTTTTGATCAGAATGTATCGCATTTTTTAAATTGCGAAAAAGGAATGTTGCATTTAAATATAAGTACATCTCAATGCAAATTCGATTCATCTGACTAATATTAAACCCGATATCTCATCTCCACAACTCCCGTCGAAAAACTTTTGCTATCAATCAATTTCAACTGAGTTTGATTCGGTAAATGTTCAAATACCTCAATACCATCGCTCAAAACAATGGGCATTAAATACAAATGAATCTCGTCAATCAAATTTGAATTGAAAAGAATGGTGTTGGTGATTCCCCCGCCGATGAGCCAAATGTCCTTCCCAGATTGCTTCTTTAAATCGCGTATAAAATCTAAATGATGTTCGGTGATGAAATGGTAGTCCTCAGTGTCTTCCGTCTTTGTTCGACTCGTGAAAACGTAGTTTTGGGTATTGGGATAAGGACAAGGAATGCCTCTTGAATTAATTTGGTTAAACGTATTGAATCCTTGAATGGTGGTGTCGATTCTAGCCTGTAAATCACCGTAGCCATAATCTGAATCTTTGGGAATGGGCATGGCTTCCAGCCAATCTACACTGCCGTCGGCCGTGGCGATTTTGCCATTCATGCTGGCCGCTATGTAGAGTATTACTTTTTTCATCGATGATTAGAAATTCGTCTTGAATTGATCTTGGTCACAAAGCTAATTCTCTACATTGGCAATTTAGTAGCTCTTGGCTGTTCCTGTTATTTCAATCGCTTGTCGATCAAGTTCAATAAATTATCCGAATACTTTCGCATTTCTTCAATGACCTGTCCCATGCGCTCCTCCGGTGTGGCGGCCACATTGTTTTTTTGCTTGAAAGTCGACTTGATCTCAGCCCAACGAGCGGCTTCGATTTCGTCTTGTATTCCGATGAGCTCCTTGAATTTTAGGAAGTTCGCTTCCGCATCGCCCGTTAAAGTTTGTGACTCATTTTCGTAATGCGAAAGAATGAGTGTTTGCAATTCCTCCTCGTTCATGATGGGCACGATCTTTTCCGCCAACTTATTCATGTCTCGGTACGAGCCTTGCAAGCGAAACGCAGGCTCGGTTCGGTACTCATCCGATTGGGCGGCCGACTTGATGTAGGCTTGGTTAACCGCTAGAATGACATCGCGAATGGTAAGCAATTTCTTGATCACCGATAAGTACTCCTCCCATTCTTCTGAAGTGTGGTTGCTCTCAAATTCTAAGCCTTCACTGTTGCCCGTTTCTGCAGCTCCCACCATCGTGATGAAATCTTTGTGGCTCTTCGAATTCAAGCGCGCAATAACCGCATTGGAAGTAGCGGAATTTTCCAAGTAACTCATTTTAAAAGCTTCCAAACTGTCTCCAATGATGTCACCCAAGTTGTAGATGTCGGCTCGGTTGGCCAACATATCCGGGATCTGGAATTTGTCCCCACTCTCCGTGTACGGGTTACCAGCCATGACTACACAAACTCGTTTTCCTTTGAGATCGTACGTTTTACTTTGACCATTAAACACACCTTCCATCTTGCGTTGTGCATCACAAAGCGAAATGAACTTCTGTAGGAATTCGGGATTGCAATGCTGGATGTCATCGACGTACAACATAATGTTGTCGCCCATTTCTAGGGCCAGATTCAATCGGTGTAATTCCTCTTTTGCTGCTGCATTGTTGGCCGCTTCAGGATCAATCGATGTAACACCATGTCCAATGGCAGGACCGTTGATTTTTACGAATACCAAGCCCAATCGATTCGAGACGTATTCCATCAAGGTTGTCTTGCCATAACCCGGAGGGGAAATGAGCAAGAGCAAGCCCATTCGATCGGCACGTTTGTCAGAACCGGCCGTACCAATTTGTTTGGCTAAGTTATCGCCGAACAGGGGCAAGTAGAGTTGGTCAATCAATTGGTTTCGCACGAACGAGCTCAAGATTTTTGGCTCGAATTCTCCCAGTCGTAATTCGTTTCGGCGAGCTTGGGAGACCTCCTTCTTTCTTGCGATGTATTGCTTGTAACGTGGAGCCGTTTTACCGCTGAATGTTTCCAGTCGCTTCAGGTACTCGCTCAGGTAATCGGTCCAATTTCCACCTTCAATAACGGGGTGATCTCCTAATAGACCGGTGACGGACAATTGAGAAGATTTTTTGGAAACGTCGGTATTCTTTTGGTCTTTACTCTGAATAAAAAGTGCGGCCTCATCTACAAACAATTTCAAGTCTTCAATCTCCTTTAAATCACAAAAAGCCATCAACCATTCACATAACAATTGAAATTGTTTGGCTGGATATTCAGATAATTGTTCTGCACTTTTTTCGAATTCTTTATCTGCTTTTCGCGACTTCAAATAGGCTCGGAATTCTTTCTCCAAATCAATGGCTTCCTTACTGATTTGAAAGCGGTTGTCGGAGCCAATTTCTTTCAATAAGTATTCAGCAGCTAGCTCGACATTGGCTTCGATAAATATTTTCTCATTTTCAATGAAACTCTGAAGATGGCCCGCCAGTTGCTTTTGGCTAAACGTGACGCGTTCCAATTCGGGAAAGCTGCGAGAAAGCAAGCCGGTACCTTTGATCTGTTGTTCGAGTTGATTGCGGTTTTCAATGTCTGCAAATTGCCAGTAGAACCGTCCTAAAGCTCGATCGCTGGGTGCATAAACGAGTAGATCAAGCTCTTTGGATAGGGCTATAACGGGAATCAATAGCTGAACGGCATCTTCGTCGTGTACACCCTTTGTATATCCTTC
>Ga0114956_1000991_pt1 | contig 22006 bp, 18 predicted proteins | sample MaitaG_FD_87304 | JGI IMG/M metagenome (GOLD analysis project Ga0114956, IMG submission 87304) | Marine algal microbial communities from Maine, USA - Maine_Asex2 metaG | ecosystem: Host-associated > Algae > Red algae > Unclassified | place: Maine, USA | collected 2015-01-05
ACATTCCGTTTTCAACTGGTTCCCGACGACTTTGACATTTTCAAAATTACTTCGTTAGAAAGCCTCACCATAGCCCTGCTGTGCCTACGTTTTCACACCTCGTACTTTTAAAAATCTCCTTGTTCAAAATCGGAAACTTATTTATTATCGACCCCTTAGTTAATAGGGAATCGCATCCCGAGGCGGCATTCTAAAGTCGCTAAACCCTCTTACTGCAGATGCTGTCCTTTCTATCGCGAAGGCTTTTATTTTGAGTTTTAGAGTGTCATTTGTTTGACTGTTAAGAAGATGGATGCGGTCGCGCTTTCTTTCGAAGACTCTATAGCCAAACTTTCTAAAATCGTTGTCTATCTTATTTTCGTTAAAGGATAGACTTGCAATTGAATCTAGAATAGATTCGTAAGGGTAGCCAGTTGTATCTCGTAGTGTACTCCAATTTCTAAACTCGATGGTATCAATGTAGTACTCAAATCCTTTGGCAACCACTTCATTAGATGCGTCGCCGTAGATTTGATAATACATTCTTAGTTTGCCTTCTCTTTCGATTAGATTGAAATAGCCACAGCCAGCCATTACCGTGTCACAGTTGTTTTTTTTCAGATGATTGATCGAAATACTATACTGATCGTCAAAAGGATTGTAAGTTGGTGTCTCTTTACAGGAGAAAATGAAGGCGACTATTAGGATTGCAATGAGGTGTTTCATTTTTGCTTCATTCAAGCATCATTTTTTACAGTCATTGGACTTGAGGGCGACAATGTTCTATCTACAGAAAACCTGTGGCCTGCCGCTTAAAGCTTACTGCTTACAGTTCTTACCTGCGAAAGAGCATTAAATCAATCAAAAAAGCCACTTACCTAATTTAACCTCCCAAGGCCCTAAGTATTCCTACTGCTCTGCCATCTCTCCGTCAAAATTTCAAACAAAGCGATATTCACAAAGTAATTTCCGACACCTATTTTCTGTTTCAGCAAAATGCCGTCATTTGCCATTTTGTTTAAATAACTAGCAGCTGTAATTCTGGAAACTCCCAAGTCTTTCACGACAAACTCAATTTTGGTGTACGGGTGTTTGAAGAGATTATCCAATAAATCTTGGCTGTAGAATTTATAACGCGATCGCAGATCCTGCTTCATGTCAATCATCAAACCTTTCATGATTTTAATGATGCGAATGGTTTCTGTGGCAGTTTCTTCCACACCTTTGATCATATATAGCAACCAAGCTTCCCATTCATTCTTATCGCGTACTTCTTGCAACAAACGGTAGTAATCCGATTTGTTTGCAATGATGTAGCTGCTCAGGTAGAGGATTGGTAAGTCTTGCAATTTTGCAACGATTAAATAGAGAATATTCACGATGCGCCCCGTTCGACCATTACCGTCGTAGAATGGATGAATGCTTTCGAATTGGAAGTGAATGATGGCCATCTTAACCAGCACATCGTATTCGCTGATCTCCGGATCGTTCATGAATTTTTCTAGGCTCGCCATTAGGTTTTCAATCTCCACAGGATCTTGGGGTGGCATGTAAATGATCTCTCCCGTTTGTGAATTCTTTAGCGAAGTGCCTGGCAGTCTTCTAAAGCCCGCCTTGTTTTTCTCTAAGGTTTCTTGAATTTCCAGAATGGTGTTGTTGGTCAGCAACTGCTTCTTTTTGATGAGTGCAAATCCTTTCTTCAGGGCAGAGATGTAGTTCTGAACCTCCTTGGCTTCAAGTGATTTAATAGAGGGTAATTGCAGCTCGGAAATGTAGAGATCATCGTGGGTGGTGATGATGTTTTCAATGGCAGAACTGTCCTTCGCCTCCTGCAATCCAAGGGTGTTTATGAGGATGTTCTGGTTGGGAATCGTAGATGCTATACCTTTGAGTTCCGCCAGGGCGGCATGAGCCGCAGGCAGTCGCTTGAGTACCTTTCGGCTCTCCACCTCAGGATCATTCGGCAATCGATCGATTTTCCAACTCTCTGCTTTCATGCGATTTCTATCTGTTTAGCCATCTGTTAAAGAAAGCACGTTTTTTATACAAATAACGCCCCTTATGTATAGAAAAGCCATTTTTCTTATCATAATTATGCCTTTGTCGTTATAAAAACCCTTCATTTCGTCTACTCTGTTTGCAAAATGGCTCCCTTTTGACATTCGCTATTATCTTCAAGTACATCTCTTATCTTGAATTTCCAACGGACCTACATGAAAGAATTTGCTGATAAAGTAGTGGTCATTACTGGTGCCGGATCTGGTATTGGGCGAGCGCTGGCGCTGAATTTTGCCAGCAAGGGAGCTCGTCTCGCATTGAACGACTATGATCCAAAGGGCTTGCAAGCGACTACTGAATTGCTGCTGGCTAACTGTCAGCACTTTACAAGTGAGTTCGATGTTTCTAAAAAAGAATCGGTCTACCAGTTTGCCGAAGAAGTTAAGGAACACTTCGGCCGCGCTGATGTGCTCATCAACAATGCGGGAGTGGGCTTGTCGAAGTTTCGCACCGATGAAGTTTCGCCTGAGGATTACGAATGGATGATGGGCATCAATGTTTGGGGGGTGATCTACGGTTCCTTGGCTTTCTTGCCCTTGCTGCGTAAACAGTCCGAAGCTTCCCTGGTCAACATCTCCAGCGCTTTTGGAATCTACGGTATTCCCTATCAAGCACCTTACAGCACCGCTAAGTTCGCGGTTCGTGGTTTTACGGAGTCGCTTGCTATGGAAGAGAAGCTGAACAAGACGAACTTGCACATTGCTTCGGTTCATCCCGGTGGCATCAAAACCAACATTTCGAAGAATGCTCGGCACGCCGATAAACATCCGGAGGCTATGGAGAATTTCGAAAAGATGCTGCGTATGTCGTCGGAAGATGCCGCGGCTGTCATCATTTCGGGAATCAAGCGAAAGAAGATGCGCATATTAGTGGGCACTGACGCGAAATTGTTTTGGTTCTTGTCGAAGATGCCCTCTTGGTTCATCCAACGGTTTATTCAAATGATGGACAATCGCGTAAAAAATTAACGAATTAGCGAGTTGGCGAATTCTGCATTTTAAGCCCGCCGAGAGGCATATTTATGACGCGATTACGGTCTGTTTTAATTCTGCATTCTAAGCCGGCCGAGCGGCATATTTATGCCGCGATCAGTGTCTGTCGCTATTCTCAAATTCGTAGAATTTTACGAAATGAAAGATGCTTACTTTTTGGTGTGATATTGGCCAGATATTCAGTACAATAATTTGATTTTGAAATTGCAATCTATATGAAAGAAGATCACGAAAGAACCTATAAGCACAGCGATGAATCGAAAGTTTCTATTTCGGAATTAATGCTGCCCTCTCACTCAAATTTTAGTGGGAAAATTCACGGTGGGCACATCTTAAATTTGATGGACCAGATTGCTTTCGCCTGTGCTTCCAAGCATTCGGCGAATTACTGTGTAACTGCATCTGTGAATCGGGTGGATTTTTTAACGCCCATCGAAGTGGGGGAGTTGCTGACCATGAAAGCCATGGTTAATTTTACGGGCAATACTTCTATGGTGGTTGGAGTGCGCGTTGAAACCGAAAACATTCGAACGGGGGAAGTCAAACATGCCAACAGTTCCTACTTTACTATGGTGGCTAAGGGCGCCGACGGTAAAAGCGTGCACGTTCCGGGATTGATTTTGGATTCTGTGGAAGCCGTGCGCCGTTATGCCCGCAGCATGAAAAGGAATCAAGAAGCAAGAGCGGCCACTAAATTCAAAAGCGAAGAATTTAACGTGGAAGAATTTCTCGATCAAATTGACGGGCAAAACGCCATGGTGATGCTCTCGTAATGCTGTGCTCAGCATTTTTCCTGGAAGCGGAAAATTCTCTCCCGCGATTTTACACCAGGGAGCTAAAGCTCCTCACGGCTGTCAAATAAACGTTGTGACAATGAGGCAATTGCTTTGTACTCCTGGGATTGTCGGCACCACTTGACTCATTTGGACTAGTTGAAAGAATGGAATGCTTGCTAGCGTTTTTTTCGACATGGAAAAATGGAACTACAAGTTCATACCTTTGGCAAATGGTGAACGTCAATCGCCAAAAAACAATATTGATAAGCTACAAGTGATAAGGTTTCTAGTTGATCGAGCATAAGATCTAATCTAAATTTGTAATTTATGTGGCAAAGATTCGATATTCGGCCTTTATTATTATTAATGGTATTTCCATTTGTAACGGTGAGCAATGCACAATCAAGTGCCGGAACCGAATTTTGGTGTGCCTTTGGAGAAAATATTACTCTGAGTTGGAATGGTATTCCAAGACACAGTTTTTCAATTTTTAGTGAACAGGCAGCGAGTGGAGTTATGCAAGTTCCTGCAACGGGTTTTGAAATTCCATTTACCTCATTGCCGAATACTGCTATTGAAATTGACTTACCTGATGAACAGTGGTATGCTAGCGGTTCTGAGTCGATTGAAAACTATGGCATACGAATAGTTTCCGATAATGCCATTCGAGTTACGGCTATTCATTATAGATTGTTTTTTAGTGATTCGAGTATTCTCTTACCGATTGAGGAATTGGGAACGGAATATCTTCCCACTTGTGTCCCTGATGATACAAATCAGTTCAGTGATCCATCTCAGATAATAATCGTGAGTACAGCAGATGACAATGAAATAGAAATAATACCCACTGAACTAAGTTTGGGTTTGCAACCCGCTGACATGCCATTCACAATTACGTTAAATGAAGGACAGACCTTTCAAGTGCAATCGAGCGGTGACTTAACGGGTAGTTCTGTTCGTTCATTGAGCGATAAAAAAATCGCTGTTTTCTCGGGTTCTCAGCGGGCCAATGTTGGTTCCTGCAATGCAGATAATCACCTGTGGGATCAGTGTTTTCCGATCGAGCAATGGGGACAAGAATATTATGTAGTTCCTCTTGGTAATCAATCGGTCCAGATCAAGATAATGGCACTTGAGGATAATACAACAGTTTTTAGCGATTGCGAAGAATTGATAATGCTCAATGCAGGTGAAGTATACATCAGTGAGTATTCAGTGGCGAAAATATTTACTGCAACTGCTCCAATTTCTGTTGCTCAAATAAAGCTTGGACAAGAATGTCCGAATTCCGGTATAGGAGATCCCAGCCTGCTTAATTTATTACCAACTAACCATCAGATTCAGCATGTGGCATTTAATGCATCGGCTGATTTGAATGGATTTACTGATATGAATGGCGACGATGCGCCATTTTTTACTGAGCACTATATTAATGTGGTGACCAGAACAGAAGACGTTGGAGCAATTACTTTGGATGGAGGTGGATTGGAGACAGAATTTGCTGTCTTCGAAGGCAATCCTACCTATTCCTATTTAGTCAAAAATGTTGTTGCCGGCTCGCATAATCTCAATTCAAGCAAGTTCTTTTGGGCGGCATCTTATGGATTTGGGTTCTACGATAGCTATACACACAGTTTGGGATACTCGGAAGTTGTAGAATTGGAAGAGTTTAATCTTGAAGCAAATTTGGCGGGATCACTGTGTGCTGATTCGATCTTGACATTTACTCCAAACTTAATGTTGGACCTCCCCGATGTGGAAAGTATCAGTTGGAATTTCAGTGATGAGCAAAGCAGTTCAATTTGGTCTCCTCAACTAACTTTTTCGCAAGGGAATTATTCTGCGATACTGGAAGTTGAATTGGGTGGATGCATTTATGCTGATACTATTGAATTTGTTATCGACGCTTGTTTTGATGATTCTTGCACAAATCTGGATGCAGTAGATATTGAATTTGCCGGATCGCTTTGTGTAGATTCACTCCTCACTTTTACTGCTATATCAACAGCAACTTTTGTCGAATATGAATGGATTATCAACACAAACGTAGAAAGCTCTGCTATGCCCACCGCTTCTTTTTCGTCAGCAGACAACTATTTAATTGAATGGTTTGGTACCGATAATAACGACTGTGATTATGTGGCGCAGCTAAATATTAGCATTGCCGAATGCAGCGATCCTTGTGCGAACCTAAGCCCTATTCCCATAAATTTTTCCAGTACAATAAATTGTGCTGATTCGAATTTTTTGTTTTTCTTTTCGGATCCCAATCTCACCAATGTACAATGGACCAGTCCGTTTGATTCAAGTACTGAGGACGCATTTAGTACCTCCTTTCCCATAGATGGAACTTTTGCAGTGGACTTGGTAGCTGTTAATGCCAACGGATGCGACGTCAGTGGAACAATTAACATAGCAATTTTGGATTGTGTTCTTGATTGCATGAATACAGAAACTGTCAATATTGAATTTATTCTTTCCGAGAATTGCGTTGATGAAAGCATCACCTTCACTTTTGGCAATACGGAGCTCAACAATGTTCAATGGATGAGTTCTTTCGATCAGAGTAACGAAGATGATTTTGCCACCAGCTTTCCCGAAGTAGGTGTATTTAATGTTGAAATTTCTGCTCTCGATATTGATGGATGTCCGATTGTTGGATCGATCGCTGTTTCCATTGGTCTTTGTAATGAGGATTGCTCAGAAGTGACGGATGTACGCCTGCAGATTGATGAACCCCTTTGTTTAGATTCGATCGCTTTAATTTCGTTCGAGGCGGATGTAGCAATTAGCAATCTCCAATGGTTCAGTTCTGATGGACAAAGTAGTACCGATGAATTTTTTGAATTTATCGGAAGGGAAATCGGCGCAATGGAAATTGATTTTACCGGTCTAGATGAAGAAGGATGTTTGGTCTTGGCCAGTATTGATTTTTCGGTGGAGAATTGCGCTTTCGATCATTGTTCGCTGCTTTTTCCCAGAGCATTCAGTCCGAACGGAGACGGAGTCAATGATGTTTTTGGAGCAGCGAATTTTTGTGAATTGGAGTCATTCGATTTGAAAATTTACAGCCGATGGGGGAATCTACTTTTTACAACTACCGATCTTTCTACTCGCTGGGATGGAACAAGCGGAGGAAATGCAAGTGCTGTGGGTGTTTATGTATTTACCATTCGATATCAACTGTTAGGAAGTGATCTGGTGATCGAAACATACGGTGACCTTAGTCTGATTCGTTGAGTAAAAAGAAACGAAAAACAGCCTGAATTTTCAGCCCAACCGCTATTGCTTATTCATATTGTAATGTCTTATTTTTTGGCTTGAGTTGTTGATTCTTCATCAATGGCATAATACGCTTCAAAGTCAACCCCGTAAATCGGCTCACTGTCTTTGCTCAATTGATAAACTTCTTGATCGGCGGGTTCGAAGGGGCTTAAGTCGGGAGGCATGTACCACTCCTTCTCCTTCAACCCACCTTCAATGGTGAGAATGAATCCATCTTCATCGGCAAGGCTTACAATGCCCCAAAAGCCGCTGATGCGATAACCTCCATCGGGATAAACGTGGCGAAGCGTTACGACAACTCGTCGGTCTACAAACTTCTGGGCTTTTTCAACACTGTATTCAACATCAGATTCCATGATTCCTCTTTAGCTAGTGAGTCGAGCTTCAAAGTTGCGACTTTTGTGCGACTTTCAACGTTGCATAAGCAGAGCTACTTAGCTAAACTGTCTAGCCATTTTTCGAACGCTTTACTCAAATCTTCCCATTTTGTCGAGGACTTTGACCCACTACTTTTTGATCTGCTTTGATTTTTGCTTTCAAAACGATAGCTAACAATGTCCTTCCATTTTAAATGCTCATCTAGAATTTTCTCACTCTTTCGATGAAATTTGAAATAGTCTTTCTCGTAGTAAATGTACAGCCAACCCTTTTTCTTGATGAATTGAAAATCCGTTTCCTGATTACCCGAATTTTCTATCTGCTCCATGAGTTGTTTGTGTTCGAAAATTTGAAAACGCATTACGGGTGATCTTGTAGAAGTGAATTATTATTTGTGGAACTTGCCCTGCTCTCTGCAAAATAGGAAGTATTTTCCGTGGGGGCGAATGGCAAGTCACCAACAGCAATGGAGACTGCTTTCAATGCTAGCTTCCGCTTCGATGCCCAGAGAAAATCCATGAATTTTCTCTGCTGCCCGATTTCGACAATGCGAATCATTAAAAGGAGCTGCAAACAATCCAACAGCCGATTGCCGATTGAAGATTGCCGACTCAATTCTCAGCAATTGCAACTTTAGGACGGAAATATGCAACTTACGGACAATGCAGTCCCAAGCCTTGTTTTGTGGAGACTCTTGTACCATATTTGGAGTATTAGCAAAAGGTCACTACCCTGACGCTGATTTTTAAGATTATTTTCTTTCCCCTTGTACTAGAAGATGATCTCACTAAGGTAAAGTGCCGGTTAGGCGGAATAAAGAGCATGTTTCACTCTGATGCGGCAGCATTCAGACAGAAATTAGCATCTTTCGGACAATACAGGACGGAGCCTTGGTTTGTGGTAACAGTTGTATCATATTTGGACTATCAGCGAACGGTCACTACCCTGCAGCTGGACAGTATTTAAGCGGTTTTCCCCCCGCTAAGGTGCATTTAAGCCGGATTGATAAAATTATATTAAGATTTTTTTGCCCCGTTTTGAGGGTGATTGTCTCGAAATATATAGATCTTATTGCTTGATCTGCCGTTACTTTTAAATCTTAGTATTGAATATATTAAGATCAATCTTTATTCCTAACTGTCTCATATTGTGGCGTTAAGCCCCTTTGTTAGCTATCTTTGTACTTTATTGTAGAAAAGTAGTGCAGGGGAAATGCTGAAAATCAAATGTTTTTTGATCCTAGTAGTGATAGGGTTGAATTTTAATTTAAGTGCTCAAATTGTAACTTCCGATTGGGAGTTAGATGAAGCCGAAATTACTACCGCCTTACAAATGGCGGATCGAGCAGAATTGAATGCTCAACATTCTAATTGGCGAATCTGCCAAATCTCAACACAACACTTCCTATCAAAATTGCGCTCAGAGAAACAAGAGATTCTTGTACCTACGCCTGATGGTTTGTTTGAAACTTTCGAAATTTATCCTGTTCAGGTGGTTGCCGATGAGGTGGCCCATTTGTATACCATCAAGACCTTTCGAGGCCATAAGAAAGGTCAACCATCTGTTGTAATGTCATGTGACATCAGCCCGAATGGATTTCATGCTGCTGTTTACAATGGCAAGGATAGTTATTATGTAGAGCCTGTTCAAAGTACTAAGCCGGATCAACTACTTGTGTTTTTTGGAAAAGACAACATATTGGAGCGTCCGCAATGCCATGTTCAAAGTGAAGGAAACAACAACAAGCCGAGTGATTCTGGAATGGAAGATTTTAAAGCTCCCGAGGTAAAGCGAATCTATCGTTTGGCACTTGTGGCTGGCGGTGAATATTCGCAGCAATTTGGTGGTTATCCTTTTGATGAAACCGATGTCCTGAATTCATTGGCTTCTGGAGTTAATACAGTCAACCCTATTTATTCTCGTGATTTGGGTGTTGAGTTTAGCTTGGTTACTACCGGAGACTTGATTTTTCAAAATCCTCAAACAGATCCTTTTAATACCAGCGACATATATTCGATGGTTGAAGAGGTGCACAACCAATGCAATTTGGCAATCGGTAATGATTCTTTTGACATTGGCCATTTGGTGTTGTGGAGCAATACCGGTGGTTATGCCATGCACGCCTCTGTTGGTGAAGATGCGTCTAAGGGTGCTGCTTTTTCAGGAAGTAGTGCTTCTAGTAAAACTTTGTGGATCGATTACGTTTGTCACGAGTTGGGTCATCAGTTTGGTGCCGAGCATAATTTTGCAGCGCATTGTTCTGGAAATTCAGTAGACAACTTCCGATTCGAACCGGGCGAAGGTTCATCAATTATGGCTTATGCAAATGCCTGTGGTGGAAGTAGTCAATTCCAAGGGGAATGTGATCCATTTTTCCACTATTCTTCTATTGAAGAAATGCAATACACGCTCAGCTTGATTTCTGCTTCAGAAACGGTTGAAGGAAATTCCAGCGATCCAATTGTAGATGCAAAAAATAACATCACGATTCCAAAAGAAACTCCCTTTGTTCTAGTTGGTGAAGGCAGCGATGGGAATGATCCTCTGGAGGCCCTCACTTACGATTGGGAACAGTTTAATGGTGATGGACCGGTTGCTTCTGGTTATCCAAATTGTGGTTCTAGTAACTCGCCTTTGTTTCGATACCGATCACCAGTGTCTGATAACTTCCGAAGCTTTCCAGTTTACGGTGATGTGCTCGCTGGCAAAAATGGAACTACTTGGGAGAAGTTACCTTGTGTTGCTCGAGATATGCTGTTTTCTCTGGCGGTTCGCGACAACAATCCGATTTTCGGCCGAGTAGCGCACGAAACAATGACTGTAACGGTAGCTGAAACGGGACCATTTGTAGTTACTGCTCCCAATGGAGGTGAATCTTACTCGAATAATACCACAGTAAGCTGGACGGTAAATGGAACCGATTCTCATTGTCCATTGGTGGACGTTTTGTTGTCCCTAGATGGTGGAAGTACTTACACCGTTTTGGCCGATGCTGTCGAAAATGACGGTTCTCATAGTATTGATTTTCCTGAAGTATCTACTTCCGCTCGAGTCTTGGTTCGCTGTGATGTGGACGGCGAATTTAGAGCAAGCTCTATTTTTTACGATGTGAGCGACGCCAACTTTAGCATCTCTCAAGTCGCTACGGGATACCGTGTACACCCGATTGTGTTTCTAGAAGGTGCTTACCTCGGAGCGTCTCAAATGTCGACTGGTCTCACCGATCAAATTCCTGCAAATCAGCCGTACAACGTTGAGCCTTACAATTACATGGGTACAGAATCGCTTGAGTTTGTTTCTCCTGATATGGTAGATTGGATTTTACTTGAAGTGCGTTCGGGAACTCCAAATACTGTTGGAGCACGGAATACTGTAAATGTTGAAACCCGTGCAGGCATCCTTTTAAAGGACGGATCGGTTGTAGATGTAAACGGTGATCCAGTTGTCTTTAAGAACTTGAATGCTGATTCTCCATATCGACTTTGCATTCGTCACAGAAACCACCTCGACGTGCTCTTCGCTGTTGAAGTGGAAGCAGCAGCGAATATGTATTTCGATTTCACTATTGATGGGGCAGTGGCTTTTGGTCAAGAACAACTTAAAATGCATGATGATGGAACAGCCATGATGCACGCCGGAGACTTCAACCAAGATGCGGTCATTCAAAACACTGATTTCGATAAATGGCAAAGTGAGCCCGCTGTCATCAACGCTTATGCATCACCTGATGGTAATCTAGACGGAGTTATTCAAACTACCGATTTTGATTTGTGGAACCTCAATAAGGCCAAAATTGGACATCCTGAATTGGAATTTTAAGCACTCGGGAATGATGTCTAAGATGCTGCTTTGAAGTATATGTATAAGTTTTGTATTTCTGAATGCACTCTGCAGTAAGGTGGCGACCGCTCAAATCAGTTATACTTGAAGCTGACCTAGTAAAGTATTTAGTTGAAATGCTGAAAATTAAATTCCTTTTAATCCTGTTTGTGATCCCTTTTTTAGTGGGATCTTTCTTAAATCTGCATGCTCAGATTGTCTCTTCCGATTGGAAGATGGGCGAAGTAGAGAATACCCTTTTAAAGAAAGCTGACCGCGCAAGACTGGATACTCAGCATTCGAATTGGCGAAGCTGTCAGATTTCAACGCAATACTTTTTGACAGCTTTGCGATCGGAAAAGTAAGAGATTCTAGTTCCGAATCCAGATGGGATAATTGACACCTTCGAGATTTATCCGGTTCAAGTGGTTGCAGATGAGGTGGCACATTTGTATAGCATCAAGACCTTTCGCGGCCATAGAAAAGGACAGCCGTCTGTGCCTATGTCTTGTGACATCAGTCCTAGTGGATTTCATGCAGCCGTCTACGATGGTAGCAATAGTTACTACCTAGAACCGGTGGAGGCTTCTATGCCTGATCAGCTGCAGATATTCTACGGAAAAAACAGCCTTTTGCCTAAAACGAAATGTCATTTTCAGGATAAGGGAACCAAGCATAAGCATGATCTCTTTGATCCTTTGGGAACGGAAATGGCTAATGTGAAGGCTCCCAACATGAAGCGAACTTATCGCTTAGCGCTGGTTGCTGGAGGAGAGTTTTCGGGCCAATTTGGAGGTTCGCCTTTTAGTGAAACGGATGTTTTAAACGCATTGGCCTCTGGTGTTAATACCATCAATCCTATTTATTTGCGCGATTTAGGGATAGAGTTTATTCTCGTTTCGACAGAGGATTTAGTTTTTCAAAATGCGGCAAGCGACCCGTTCGATCCGGTTGATCAATTTGCCATGATAATGGAATGCCACAACCAATGCAATCTAGCGATTGGAAATGGGGCATATGATGTAGGGTATTTGGTGTTGTGGAGTAATACAGGGGGACTGGCAAGTTATGCAGCTGTCTGTCAAAACGGGTACAAAGGCGAAGGCTTTTCAGGAAGTAGCTCATCCAATAAAGTACTTTGGGTAGATTACGTTTGTCACGAATTGGGACACCAGTTTGCTTCAGATCACAATTTTGCGGCAGACTGTTTGGGGAATTCAGTAGATAATTTCCGTTTTGAACCAGGTGAAGGATCCTCCATCATGTCGTACGCAAATGTCTGTGGTTCCAGCAATCAATATAGGAGTAGTTCTGATCCTTTCTTTCACTATGCTTCCATTGCACAAATTCAATACTATCTGGGATTTACATCCTGTGCGCAGACTGCTTTCGGGAATTTCAGCGATCCAGTAGTTGATGCGAAAAGCGATATTACGATTCCGAAAGAAACCCCTTTTATTTTGGTGGGAAATGCAAGCGATGGCAATGACGCTGCCAGTACGCTGACTTACAATTGGGAACAATACGAAGGCAATGGACCTATTGCTTCTGGTTCACCAGATTGCAATTCAAACGACTCTCCTTTGTTTCGGTATCGAGTACCAGTGAGTGAAAGCTATCGGCATTTTCCAGCTTACCTACAGGTGTTGAATGGAAACAACAATGGAGCTACTTGGGAACAGCTGCCTTGCTCCTCCGGAGATATGCTCTTTTCTATGGCTGTGCGCGACAACAATCCAAATTTCGGACGAGTAGCGCATCAGACCATGTCGGTGACTGTGGCAAACACCGGCCCTTTTGATGTAACAGCTCCCAATGGTGGCGAATCTTATGCGGACAATACAACAGTGACTTGGACCGTGAATGGGACCAATTCCCACTGTCCCTTAGTAGATGTCTTGTTGTCTTTTGATGGAGGAAATTCTTTCACGGTCATCGCCGATGGAGTAGCCAACGACGGATCTGAAAATATTGACTTTCCCATGGTATCAACTGCGGCTAGAGTTTTAGTTCGCTGTGATGTGGATGGCGATTTTCGCTCGGGCTCTACCTTTTATGATACCAGCGATGGTAATTTTAGCATCACCCAAGTTGCAGCCGCCGGAAACCGCGTTCATCCAACGGTCTTCCTCGAAGGTGCTTACCAAGGTGGCTCTACAATGTCAAGCAACCTCATGAGTCAAATTCCTTTGTCGCAGCCATACAGCGTAGCACCTTACAATTATGTAGGCACGGAATCGCTGACAGTTCTACCAGCCGACATGGTTGATTGGGTATTGCTGGAAATTCGCAGTGGAACGCCCAATTCTTTTGGAGCGCGAAATACAAGTACTGTCGAAACGCAAGCTGCCATTCTTTTAAAGGATGGAACGGTGGTCGACGTAGAGGGTGATCCGGTCGTTTTTCAAAACTTAAATTCGGGATCGGCTTACCGCCTTTGCGTGCGCCACCGCAATCATCTCGATGTGCTTTCTGCGGTCTCTCTCAATGCAACAGCCAATATGTACTTTGATTTTACAGCTCAAGCGGCGCAGGCTTTTGGGCAAGAGCAGCTCAAAATAAATCCCGACGGGACTGCGATGATGCATGCAGGTGATTTCAACCAAGATGCTGTTATTCAAAATACAGATTTCGATGAATGGCAAAGTGAGCCCGCTGCAATCAATGTCTATGAAGAGCAAGATGCAAATCTAGATGGCGTTATTCAAACTACCGATTTTGATTTGTGGAATCTCAATAAGGCAAAAATTGGCCACCCTGAACTCGACTTTTAAGACAGTATTTCAAAACAAAGTTTCGGTTTTTTTATCAATGTTTCAACCGCCTTACAAACTTTGCTGATTGCTGATTACCGATTGCCTCCGTTAGAAACGACACCTTTGTAGCAAAATACCGAGCTCGAGAGGAGCACGAACCACAGAAGGAGCGACCTCGCTGAGGTCGAATAAATTCTTGGATGAAATGAGCTAACCTACAGTGACCGCGCTGCGGTCAGAATTGAAGATATTACAGACTAATTGCAGATTGCAGATTGCAGATTGCAGATTGCAGATTGCAGATTGCCGATTGCAGATTGCAGATTGCAGATTGCCGATTGCAGATTGCCGATTGCCGCTTGCCGATTGCGGATTGCGGATTGCCGATTGCCGATTGCTACCGAATCATCATTACATTTCCCTGATACTCATCCGGCTCTTCACAAATGCTGTTTTGAACGCTTGCATGCCAAAGGAATATCCCCAATTGATTTTCCAAATTGTAGGGAAAACCACTCCAGCGCTCATTCATATTTCCAGTTCTGAAAACCTCGGCACCCCAGCGGTCGTAAACAATAAATTCATACGAAGTAATGTATTCATCTACGCAGCTGAATAATGGACCGAACCTGTCATTGACATTGTCACCGTTCGGTGAAAAGGCAGTAGGGAATTTGATTTTGCAATCTGGAATGTATTGCTGAATTTTTACCTCATCGTAAGCAGTATCGCAGCCTGCGAAGTCGGTAACGTAAAACGGATAACTAGTAAACTCTTCTCTAGGGTTTACTTCAACTGTATCTTCTGACAAAGAAAGGGAAAGCCAGTTCACTTCTCCTATGTCATTTCCTGAAACAGTGAGCATGAAAGGAATACCTGGGCAGATCAAAGAATCGGGCGTTCGTGTATAATTAAAATCAACCAAGGGAACTGTTACCTGAATTTCTTCAAAGTAGGTTTGGCAATCTAGTAAGTCTGTTATTTCAACATTATAAGTGATGCTACTGACTCCTTGAACTTCGACTGAAGTAGCGTATTCATCCAGCTCTTTCCAATAAACTTCACCGATGTTCTCGCCTTCCACACTCAATATCATAAAGTCGTCTTCGCAAATGATAAGGTCAGGCGTAACCGTATAATTGATAGAGGGAGGTACCAATACGTCCACAGTCGTTTGGCTTTCATAAAGGCATCCATGAGTGGATTCTATCTCTGCTGTGTAAGTCGCACTGGAGGTAGGGTTAAGCGAAATAGATTGCCCTTCAGCAGTGAACCCGTTGTCGGATGTCCAATTGACACTTTCAATATTTGCTTGGGAAGGAATACTCAGTTGAATCAACTCACCTTCGCAAATTTTGTTCATGTCATTGGCATTGAGATCAATATTTAAATTGAAGTCTTCTTCAGCAACAACAGCAATATCATAGCTGAATGTAAATGGTCCGCAGCCAAAAGTATCTGTGTACTCAACTAATATTTCCTGATCCACTGTCGGAAGAATCGTAATCGTATTCACATTAGTAAAACCTGTGCTTCCCCAAGAAACAGTTTCTAGATAATAGGAATTGTCGAGACTTAGCGTTACGCTATCTCCCTTACATACATCTACGTCAGTAGTTGAAAAGTCTGGAGCTATAGGGGCAATCACTTCCACCGTTATACTTCCCGATTCTTGCAAACAACCTGCGCTGTTGTTTACGGTATAGGAATAGACAGTGGTCTCGTCGGGTGCTTCATACAAGGTAGGTACGGAGAAGGGTAGATGATCCCATTCAATGAGCCCGATATCTTCACCTGTCAGTCCAATTTCTGCTACCTCACCTGCACAAATAGTGATGTCATCGAATGGATTGACAGTAAGGATCTGCTGAGCTGGGAAATTTTCGAGCACAGTGCCGACTTCGACTACACAGTCATTAACAGTCGTCACGGTAACGTTAAACATGTCACCGACTTGTGGATTATTTACTGTTATTGATGACTGTGTATCTCCGGTTGACCACAAATAGGTTTCGAAGCCTTCTGCAATGCTTAAGTGCGCACTGGTAGAATCTGGACAAAATCCTTGGACATTTATTTTAAGAGGTTGACAAGTGGCAGTCACATAAGCATAGCCCGCATGTCCGCCTTGACTACAATCAGTTGTTCTGAAAACGAGGGTAATGTTTTGACCAATGAAATCTTGTAAACTCAACCCGTTGGAAGTCCAAGGACGAACGCGCCAACTTTCGCAGTTTTCAAAGCCCGGTATGGTCGCTGCTGCCTTAACAGAATACTCAGTACAAAGAAAAGACTCACCCGCTTCGTTAAAAGCAGTTACTTCGAAGCGTGGTTGCTCGTAGGGATCGTGGCCTGGATCGTCTAAGATTACCGCATAGCTGATAAGCAAGTAAGCGTTCTCCACAGTTACCGTTATCGGAATCTCAATACTGGCTGCTAGTGCTCCTGTTTCCGCATCACCTAGCCTCAAGGAGGTCAAACTACCTCCAGGAACCACCGGAATTTCTATGTCGCATTCTAGTGCAATGGGATCAAAGCCATCGGTAACGAACATGATTTTGTGCTGTTCAGCATCAAAACCTGGTGTAGTGATGGTTACTACACCGTTTTCGTTAATGGAACCTGTAAATAAGTTTCCTCCCTCAACAGCTTGTGCAACTGGGTCGATGTTAAAGCAATCTTGGGCAACTAATTGGGAACTGCTAAGACATAGAAATGTCAGAGCTATTGATAAAACTTTTTTCACAATAGTAGATTTGAACCACCTTTAGGTAGCTGATAATTAGCGAATAAAATCTAAACTTTTGATCAGCACTCTATAACATTGTTTGCTTGTTATGAAGTACTATATACCTTTTGAAGAATAAATCACAAGACTACTTGAGGCAGTAAGCGTTAACATGGTATGTTTAACGAATACTGGATCTGCGACAATTGACCATTAGCGTCTACCTTCTATGGAAAGTTAACAATAAATATCGAAAGTTGGTTACTTAACTGACTTTGATGGCTGAAACCCTCTTGTTTTTTGGAATTGAAAGCTGTTCTCCCTTATTTTTCAGGAGTCGACAAAGAAACAATGAGCAATGAAGATTCTTTCTTGTGATGTATTATCTTGTTTTGAATTTGAATAAGAATCGAATATGGCCCAATCAGAAGCAACAACAGTAGCAGAGTACCTCAAGGCACTTCCCGAAGAACGAGCACCAGCATTTGAAAAGCTGCGAAAGACCATCAAAGACAATACCCCTAAAGGGTTTAAAGAATGCATCAGTTACAAGATGATTGGCTACGTAGTTCCTCATCAAATCTATCCCGATGGTTATCACTGCGATCCGAAGTTGCCACTGCCTTTTGTGAGCATCGCCAACCAAAAGAATTTTATTGCTTTGTACCACATGGGCATTTATGCTGATCCCCAAATCTACGAGTGGTTCGTTTCTGAATATCCCAAACATTGCAAGTACAAGCTGGATATGGGTAAATCTTGCGTGCGTTTTAAAAAGCCCGACGATATTCCTTTTAAACTGATCGCGGAGTTGATGCAGAAATTTACTCCCGAATCTTGGATTGATTTGTACGAGAAGAATTTGAAAGCTGCTAAGAAATAGAGCCAATTTCTGAATATTTCTGAATATTTCTGAATATTTCTGAATATTTCTGAATTGGCTTTTGGCTGAAGAAGATGAGCTAAGGGGTCGAAAAAAAAACATTCCGTTTTCAACTGGTTCCCGACGACTGGTTCCCGACGACTTTGATAGTTGAAAAATTACTTCGTTAGAAAGCCTCGCCAAGCTCGTCGGGAACCAGCCTGCTGTGCCTAGGTTTTCAAGTCCTACGAGGCACCGCTCGTACTTTTAAAAATCTCTTCGTTCAAAATCGGAAACTTATTTATCATCGACCCCTAACAACTAAATTATAGATGGGTACTTTTTTGTGGGAGTGAGTGCCGATGATACGAAAAAGATATCTCCGAATACTAGAACGGTAGTAACAGCTTGATCGAATGCTATTGTCTTCAACAAAAAAGAAAAAAAACACAATTGGCCATTCCTTCAAATAAAATAGAACTGCTTGAAGCCATTCAAATCAATTACGAAAGATTACTTCGTGATTTAAAATTGGTTTCGCTCAAAAAAGCTTATCTCAAAGAATTGCCGGGACATAAAAAAGGCAGTCTGATGTCAGTGGCAGATATTGTGGCTTACCTCATCGGTTGGGCAGATCAAGTGCTGGAATGGAATGAGATGATGGCAGAGCTTTCGGAAAATGAAACGCCCGTTTTTCCGCATGCCTCTTACAAATGGAATGAGTTGGGTGATTTGGCCGAGCATTTTTACGACTATTATTACCATCCCGATTTTGAGCGACTTTTGATGGCTTTGGATTTGCGTGTCGAATCCATTTTGAAGATGATTGAAGCTGATTCAAACTATGATTTGTACCAGGTTCTTTGGTACAAGAATTATACAAAGGGTAGAATGATTTCCTTGAATACATCCTCACCCTATAAGAATGCCCGAAACCGTGTTCGCAAGTTCTTAAGAGAAAGCTAATTTCAAGTGTTGATGAATGAACGGATGGATTCGCTCTTAAATGCCGTTAGCCGACCTCAAAGACCATCAAATAACCCCAACTTTATGATCATGAAAATTTTGTATTGGGTGGCAACTCTCTTGATGTGTGGCCTTTTTGCGTATTCAGCTCAAATGTATTTTCTTAAAACAGAAATGGTCTTTGGCTTTTTCGAACAAATGGGATTCCCTACTTGGATCGTCATTCCTTTGGCAATCGCTAAGGTTTTGGGAATTGTGGCAGTCATCAGCAACCTCAATGGAGTTTTGAGAGAGTGGGCTTATGCCGGCTTCTTTTTCGATGTGATTCTGGCAACCGCTGCCCACCATTATGCTGGTCATGGTATCATAGGTTTCTCATTTTACGGTATTATACTTGTACTTTCATCCAGATTCCTCTTGCGATTCCGCTAATTTGGAAAGATGTAAGAATTTTCTTTAACATTTCCCTTCGCCGATAGTCTTTCATTGGATGGCTTTTTGCATAAATTTGCCCATTCATGAATTGGCTCTTTCACTTTGGAAAATATGTGCTCATGGTCGGACAAGTGTTCGCCCGACCCCAGAAATGGGCCATGTATTGGCGTGAGACTATGCGCCAAATGAATGATATTGGCATTGGCTCACTTATGATTGTGAGCATTATTGCGCTCTTCATCGGAGCTGTAACTGCGGTTCAGTTCGCTTATCAGTTGGAAACTTCCTTTATTCCTAAGTTTTACATTGGTTTCATCCTTCGCGATAGCATCATCATTGAAATGGCGCCCACGCTATCAGCTTTGATGCTGGCAGGTAAGGTCGGTTCCAATATCGCCTCGGAGCTTGGAAGCATGCGCTCTAGCGAGCAAATCGACGCGTTGGATATCATGGGTGTCAATACCATCTCTTACTTGGTTGGGCCTAAGGTGATTGCTTCTCTTTGCATGTTCCCAGTATTGGTAACCATCGCGGCAGGCTTGGGTATTTTTGGTGGCTACATGGCGACAGTAGGCACTGGTATTCCTCCTTCCGATTACATCCGTGGCTTGAGCTACTGGTTTATGCCCTTCAACGTTACCTTGATGTTGGTAAAGGCAGTTGTGTTTGCCTTCATCGTTTCAACGGTCTCCTGCTACCAAGGCTACTACGTGAAAGGTGGAGCATTGGAAATTGCTCGGGCAAGTACTAGAGCAGTTGTGAATAGCTCTATTATGATCTTGATCGCCGATTTTCTCATTGCCAAACTCATGTTGTGATAAGAATTGAAGACATACGGAAGTCATTTGGTGAGGTAGAAGTACTGAAAGGGATTACTACGACTTTTAACCCGGGACAAACCTCCTTGATCATCGGATCTTCCGGATCGGGAAAGACGGTGATGGTCAAATGCATGGTGGGCCTTTTTGAGGTTACTTCTGGCAGAGTGATGTACGGTGATGATAATTTCAGCACCATGTCTAAAAACGAGCGGAAAGTCATTCGTCAGCAAATTGGAATGCTTTTCCAAGGAAGTGCCTTGTTTGATTCGATGACCACTGAAGAGAACATTCGTTTCCCACTGGATATGTTTACCAACTTGACCGCTGGTGAAAAAATGCATCGAGTCAATTTTTGCCTTGAACGGGTAGGATTAACAGGTTCCAATGCAAAGTATCCTTCGGAAATCAGTGGAGGAATGATGAAAAGAGTGGGCATTGCTCGCTCCATCGTTCTCGAACCGAAATACCTCTTTTGCGATGAGCCCAATTCGGGTCTCGATCCCAAAACTTCTATTACAATAGACCAGCTTATTACAGAGATTACCCGTGAAAACAACATCACAACCATCATCAACACCCACGACATGAACTCGGTGATGGAAATGGGAGATCAGGTGACCTTCCTCAATAAAGGCATTAAAGAGTGGGAGGGAAGCAAGGAAGAAATACTCCACAGCGACAACGAATTTCTCAATGAGTTCATTTTCGCCTCTAAGTTTCTCCAAGAGCTACGCGACGCGTAAATGAGTATTTTTCATCCACCTTCCAAGCTTGCTCAATTGTCTGCACAGGATAGATAAGATTTTAAGATGATGATGATCGCTACCCAATTCCAAGCTATTATATAAATGGTCGCGATTTGATTAAGGTTGCTCAATTGTCTGCTTGTTACCGCTGCGAATTGGAACATTCTCCTCAGGTGCGTGCATTATCCATCGAGCTCCTTCTCGCATTCGGCGATGCCGAGAAGCGTTGGGTGGTGGTCTCATTTTGTGAGCTGATGCACATCCGTATGAAGTGATGCATTGAACAGCCGTTAGCCGTAGCTGAGCCGCCAAAGCAATACCGAATGATCCTTCACGCGCATTAAGGAATGGAGGAACTTATGGCAAGCAACTCACTCATTCAGTAACTCGCTAACTCAGTAACGGCCAATTCGCTAATTCGCCAGATACAATTGCTTGATCCGAACCATTGGTCCCGGACAAACCGCCGCATGGCAATTCATGCATGTTTGAATCATTCCCGTGTAGATAGAGCTCGATTCTGCCACTGATGAGCGCTCGAATCGCTGTAAAAGGTCGAGGTAGTGATCGGTAAAAGCCCGAAATTCATCATTGTCTACCTTGCTTTCCCTAGTAGCTTCGGCGGTCTCTAGCTCAATGAAAGATCGAAGCAGCTTGGGCTTTTGCCCAGCTTCGACGGCCTTCTTCATTCGCAACGCATCGTCTAACATCTCCCGCATCAACAAAGACATCTCACTGTCGCCATCTGGGTTTGGATTGACAGATTGAGTCGTGGGTTTCGAGTGTTTCGTAACATTGGCACAAGAAAGAGCCATCAAAACGAAAAAAACAGAGCTCAAGATGATTTTACGCATGGATTCGAAATTAAGCAAATGCTCGATTTTCTGCCTTTTGTCTTGATTTCTTCCACTGTTTGCAGAAAGCAATGGCCAACTGGTACGCTAAATTGTCGAAAAGCCAACAAGACTCAATGAGGAGTTGTATTTTTGCACCCATTAAAAAACGTAGAAAAACGACCAATGTCAGTACTGGTAAATAAAGACTCAAAGATCATTGTTCAAGGATTCACCGGAACGGAGGGTAGCTTCCACGCCGGTCAGATGATTGAATACGGGACCAATGTTGTTGGAGGTGTTACGCCTAAGAAAGGCGGACAAATGCACTTAGACAAGCCTGTTTTCAATACAGTTGAGGCTGCAGTGAAAGAGACTGGGGCTGATGTGTCCATCATTTTTGTGCCGCCAGCTTTTGCTGCCGATGCGATTATGGAGGCTGCGGCAGGAGGTATCAAAGTGATCATTTGCATCACAGAGGGTATTCCCGTACAAGATATGGTGAAGGTTCAGTCTTACCTCAGTGGTAGGGATGTGCGTTTGGTAGGTCCAAACTGCCCAGGAGTTATGAC
>Ga0114956_1000993_pt1 | contig 21991 bp, 20 predicted proteins | sample MaitaG_FD_87304 | JGI IMG/M metagenome (GOLD analysis project Ga0114956, IMG submission 87304) | Marine algal microbial communities from Maine, USA - Maine_Asex2 metaG | ecosystem: Host-associated > Algae > Red algae > Unclassified | place: Maine, USA | collected 2015-01-05
AATAGTCCGCAGAGCAGCCGTTTAGCTGCGATTGCGAAGCAATAGTCCGCAGAGCAGCCGTTTAGCTGCGATTGCGAAGCAATAGTCCGCAGAGCAGCCGTTTAGCTGCGATTGCGAAGCAATTGAGCTGCGGCGGCGACGCCGCTGTTGAAGGCGCCTTCAACTTTGGGGCCTCCGAATGCGTCGCCGGCCAGAGCGATGCGCGTTGCACCTGCATCGAACACAAGTGTGCGCTCAGGTAGGGGAGTGACCGGACCGGCATAGCGCCACTTCTTGAGTTGCGAGTCGACGACGGTTGCATCCCCGATCCATGGGGCGGCCAATGCGAGCAGCTCAGCGTGAACCTCGTCGGGGTTATCGTCGAAGCGGCGGAGGCTGTAGTCGTGTTCGGCATGAAAGGTCAACGCTCGCACGGGTGAAATGCCCTTGCGGTAGTTGTCGGCCACAAAGGTAAATGGCCCCTCGGTGAGCTGTTCGCCACCGGGCTCATCGACGTTAGGTTGGCCCTCGACGACTGCGAGCAGCGCGAGGGTCGCGAAGTAGCTGATCGACTTTAGAGCCGTGGCCATGTCGTGGCCGAGTTTGACCTGGCCCCGATCAAACAGGGCCAGCATCTGGGGGATCGGGGCCGTCACGACGCCATGGTCACCCGTCGCCAGGGTTTCGTCGTCAGCGTTGACGAACTGCACTCGGCCGTCGTCGACCCGTATCGCGTGGACCTCAACGCCGGTCTCAATGTCGAGGTCACGGGCCATCCACTTTGCGAGCGAAGTCATGCCCGCCGCGCCCCGGTAGCGGGGGTAGCCGTCGGGCGAGCCGAAGCCCTGGCACCACTCGTTGATCGCGCCATCGGCGATCGCGTCGGCGACGAGGCTGGTGAACAGCGATTCACGGGTCGTAAAGAACTGGGCACCGTGGTCGAGCACGGCGTCACCGATTCGACGCGTGGCGAGCCGGCCACCGACGCCGCGGCCCTTGTCGAACACCTTCACGGTGTGGCCTGCCGCGCGTAGGTCGCGAGCCGCAGCTAAGCCAGCGAGACCTGCCCCGAGAACAATCGTGGTCGTCATCACTACTGATTATGACGAGATTCACTCGGCTCGGCCGAGTCAGGCACGTACATTGCGTGCATGGCACGAGTATTGGTTACCGAAGAGATCGCAGCTGACGGCCTCACCCGTCTGCGCGACGCTGGCCACGAGGTCGACGTGCAGATGGGTCTTGAACCCGCCGCGTTGATCGACGCGATCAAAGGGGCCGACGCGCTGATCATTCGCTCAGCGACGACCGTTACCTCTGAGTTGCTTGCGGCTGGTGACGTGCTCAAGGTCGTCGGGCGAGCAGGCATCGGCCTCGACAACGTCGACGTTGACGCAGCAACTGAACATTCGGTGCTCGTATGTAATGCACCATTCTCTAACGCCGTGTCGGCCGCCGAGCACACGATGGCGCTGCTGCTGGCTCAGGCTCGAAATGTCGCTCCGGCCCACGCTGCGCTGGTCGACGGCCGTTGGGAACGCAGCAAGTGGAAGGGCGTCGAGCTCGATCAAAAGACGCTGGGCATCATTGGACTGGGCCGCATTGGCCGCTTAGTCGGCGCCCGAGCTGCAGCGTTTGGCATGACGCTGGTCGCCTATGACCCGTTCGTTGCCGCCGAGCAGGCCGCCGAGGCCGGCGTAGAGCTGGTTGAACTTGAGACGCTCATGGCCACCGCTGACTTTGTAACGCTGCACTTGGCGCGAACACCCGAAACGATGAATCTGCTCAACGCCGAGTTGTTTGCCACGTCGAAGCCGGGTCAACGAATCGTCAACGTCGCTCGTGGGGGCATCATCGACGAAGCCGCCTTGGCGGCAGCGATCGAGAGTGGGCCCGTTGGCGGCGCGGCGATAGATGTGTTTGCCGAAGAACCCACCACCGAGTCGCCCCTCTTCTCGTTGCCGCAGGTCACCGTGACGCCGCACCTTGGTGCGAGCACTGACGAGGCCCAGCTCAAAGCTGGTGTGCAGATCGCTGAACAGGTCGAGATCGCCCTCGCTGGCGACGTGCCGCCTTTCGCTGTGAATGCGCCATAGCGAAAAGTTTCGCCAAAAGAGCTAGTCGCAGCACTCGTCTGCTTGGCGACAAAAGCATGATGAGCTGACCTCGACGTCGGCGTGTACCGAGGCGATTGCGAGCTGCGCTGCGACGTCGGCTGCTTCGTCATCTCGACCGAGCGCCACGCAGCATTCGTGATAGCCGTGTAGTGCCCAGACGTTGCCAGGGTGTTGCGAAGGACGCACGAGGGTGTCGTCGAGGCCAAGGTCGGCGCGATAAACGGCTGCGGCTTCGTCGAGGTGGCCTTGCTCAAGCAGCAGCGCTCCTAGAGCGTGGCGAGGCGGTTGCATCCACACCCACGGCTCTGAGTAGTTGAGCTGGTCATACAGCTCAACACACCGGCGCAGTTCACTGAACGCTTCGTCGAAGTTCTCTCGGCGGTATTCGATTTCACCGGCCAGCATCGCCGCGCCGACGCGCAGCATGTCGCGGCTCTCGTTGTTGAACACCTTGCGCTCTTCGGGCACCCGATCGAACGCTGCTGCGAACAGCTTCTGCTGCTCGCCAGCGTTGGCAACGTCACCTGACGCGGCGTAGGCAACGCCCTTCGCGTAGTGCCACAGCGCGGTCGTCACGCAGAACAGTTCTGGGTCGTCGGGCAGAGGTTCGTCAATGATTTCTTGCCATTTGCCGAAGCGAATGTAGACGTGCGCCTTCATGCCATAGAACGCTTCGAGGTAGTTCACCAGGAACGGGTTCTCGTGCTGAAGCACCTCGGGCGTCACCGTGGCCCAGATGGCATTGCCAGCCCGCAGCGCTGGCTCGTACTGGCCGAGAAACATTGCGGAGTACATCTGGAAGTGGATGTTGTGCAGGCTGTAGATCGAGTAGATGCCGACCTCGGGATAGGCAGCCATGTACTTGTTGTCGGCTACCTCGGCTTCGAGGTTCGAGTCGAGCGAGTCCTGGAACAGTCCACAGAGGACATACAAGTGCGACGACATATGCACGAGATGCGCGGCATCTGGGATTAGCCCGCGCAAGACATCGGCCTCGGGCAGTGCCGCCTCAGGCGTTGGCGACATCTCCATCAGGTGGATCTTGAAGTGCAGCAAGCCCGGATGCGGTGGCCGACTCTCGGTCTTGGCTCGCGCCAGCGACATGTCGAGCAAGTCGATCGCTGCGGCGGTCGAAGCACCTTCGGCCGGTACGCGGTTCTCAAGGTCCCACAGTTGCCAGGGTGTGCGGCACATGAGTGCGTCGATTGCCAAAGCGATCACATCGTCGTCAGTGCGGTGCTGGTCGGCGACCGTGCGCATTGCGTCCGCGTAGTTGTCGTCCCACGCGGCGTAGACCTCGAGGTCGTCGTTGGCCGGTTCGGGGCATCGAACGGCGTAGGCCTCGATCAGGGCTCGTTCAATCGGCGTTGCCTGCTCGACACGCTCTCTTGCTTTGCCGATGAACTGATGGACCTGTTCGTTCACATGAACCCGCAGCGTGGGCGGCATGCGGTCCCACGGGCCGTTGTAGTAGGGGCCCATCGAGTAGGCGAGTCCCCAGTACCCCATGGCGCATTCGGGGTCGTGCTCGACGACCTTTTCGAAGCACCGATGGGCTTCTTCGCGTGAGAACGCGTAGGACCAGTTCAACCCTCGATCAAACCATGTCTGAGCCTCGGTCGAGGTCGTCGAAACCTCAAAAGTGTGCGTTCCGAGGTCGAACCCGTAGTCGTCGCGTGTATCGATCGTGTTGGCCATACCCCAGCGAACGTACCGTGTGGCTATGAAACCGTCGAAACGATCGGCAATCGCTCCGTTCCATGTTATGGAAGTCTTCGAAGCTGCCGAGCGTCGCGCCGCAACCGGCGCCGAGGTCGTGCGGCTCGAAGTTGGCCAACCTGAGACGCCAGCGCCGGCCGGCGTAGTGGCCCGCGCTCACGAGATGCTCGACGCCGACGTCTTGGGCTACGGAAGCGTGCACGGGGTTCCCGAGTTGCGCCAACGCTTGGCCGATCACTATCGAAGTTGGTACGACCTCGACATCGACCCGGCACGCTTTGTAGTGACCGTTGGCGCGTCGGGCGCATTCACGCTCGCATTTCTGTCGGCATTCGACATCGGCGATCGGGTCGGCGTCACAATCCCTGGCTACCCGTGTTACCGCAACGCGCTCGAGGCGCTGGGTATTGAGGTTGTGCCCCTGATGACCGGTTTCGAGCACGGATTCCAACCGACCGTTGAGATGCTCGAAGCTGCCGGACCTCTCGACGGGCTGGTGGTCACGAGCCCGTCGAACCCGACTGGCACAATGATCGGTCGCGAACGGTTCGCAGCGATCTCGGCGTGGTGTGACGAGCACAACACGGTGTTGGTGAGCGATGAGATCTACCACGGCCTGACCTATGGCGAGCAAGCGGTGACAGCGCTGGCGTTTAGCGACGAGGCGATTGTCGTGAACAGCTTCTCGAAGTACTTCTCGATGACCGGCTGGCGCTTGGGCTGGCTGGTGCTTGCGCCCGAACTCGTCGGGCCCGCCACGCGATTCGGGTCGAACCTGCTACTGGGGGCACACACGTTGTCGCAACTGGCAGGCATTGCTGCGTTCGACTGCCACGACGAGCTACAGGGTCATCTGAGTCGTTACGCGACGAATCGTGCGGTGCTACTCGACGGGCTGGCGCGGGCCGGTATCGACAAGCTGGCACCCGCACAAGGGGCGTTCTACGTGTGGGGCGATGTCTCGCATCTGAGCAACGACAGCCAGGCCTTGAGCGCCCAGTGGCTCGATGAACTCGGCATTGCCACGACACCGGGCATCGACTTCGATCCCTACGAAGGGCATCGCTATCTGCGGTTGTCGTTCTGTGGTGCAACTGCTGACATGCACCGCTGCATCGATTTACTCGTCGGACACTACGGCTGACGGGCAAGAGGTCACGGCAAGTCATCGAGCGGACCAGGGCCGCGCACCTGAACAAACCACTCGAGGCCGTAGACCGCAGCAAAGTTGTCAGCGCCAAGCGCAAACACCGGAGCATCGGCCGGTAGCTGACTGGCGTGTAGCTCCATGGCATCGCGCTTGATGTCGAGCACTGAGTTGACGTCGACGATGCGATCGATGAGCACAGTTGGCCGACCCAGGTTGGTTGCAGCGAGACCGAGGCTCTTTGGCCGTTCGCCGAGTCCGGCGCTGACCACGAGATGGGTTTCGACGAAGTGCAGGTACTCGCGATCGATGGTGCACTCATACACCGCTGGGATCGCCATGGCATTGGCTGCGTGCATGCCGACGTCGTGCACGTGGATGTGATCGGGGTGGCCGTAGGTGCCGTCGCTGTCGTAGACGATGATGGCCTCGATCGGCGTGCCCAACTGGCTGAGCACCGACTGAAGATGCCGTGACGCTTCATCGACGGGCACGTGCGCAAAACCTGTTTCAACCTCTGCCCGCACGCCAGAGTCGCCGTAGCCAAGGAAGTGGGTCTGCTGCGCTCCAAGCAGCTCGCATGCCTGTCGCGCTTCGCAGCGGCGCAGGTCAGCCAGCTGAGCGTTGTCGTCGCCTAGCCCGGCTTCTCCCGCAGTCGCAAATACCGCCACGACGACCGCTCCGGCATTGGCAAGAAGTCTCATCGTGCCGCCGGTAAAGATCGCCTCGTCGTCAGGGTGCGCGTGAAAGAAAACCACCGCGCCGTTTCGTGATTGCACATTCACAACGCTAGTGACTCCGCTGCTAGGTCTGTGCTGCGTCGCCTCCGGCGGACGGCACCGACTCAAAGCTGAGCGGAGGCCAGCTCGCTGGCTGTTCTTCGGGGTACGGCTCGTCGAGACGTGCCAGACCGCGGCCAGCTTTGCGGGCCAATGCACCGAATGCGCCAAGCCAACCCAAACGACGGAGCCAATAGGGGAGCACAGCCACTCGCTAGCTGCTGGCTGGCATGTAGTCGGGGCGGGTGGTTTCGAACGCGCTGATGTCGTCGGCACGTTGCATCGTGAGGCCGATGTCATCGAGGCCTTCAAGGAACCGGTGCTGCACCGCTGCGCTCATGGCGAACCGAACATCGATATCGATGCTTGGAACTTCGAGACGAAGGCGTTCGACATCGACAACGATCTCGGTCTCAGGGTTGGCGATTACCGCGGCCATGATCGCCTGAGAGATGTCGGCTTCGACTTGTACGCAGACCAATCCGTTCTTGGTCGAGTTGTTCGCAAAGATCGGGCCAAAGCGCGGCGAGATGACGGCCTCGAAGCCGCCCTGCATAATCGCCCACACCGCATGCTCGCGAGACGAGCCAGTGCCGAAGTTCGGGCCCGCGACGATGACCTTGGCGCCAGCATGCTCTTCTTTGTTCATGATGAAGTCAGGGTCATCACGCCACTCGCTGAACAAGCCCTTTTCGAACCCCGTGCGCTCGACTTGCTTGAGCCAATCGCTCGGAATTATTTGGTCGGTATCGACGTCTGACCGATCAAGCGGCACGCCCCGCCCTTGAACAATGCGAACAGGTTTCATAGTGAAGATGCCTCTCTAGCCAGAATGTGAACACTGGCGGGTGTCAACGCCAGCGGCGAGCACGCGTGCGAGCCCGGACTCATCACGCCAGGTCCCCTGGCGTTGCAACGTGACCGGCGATGGCGGTGGCGGCAGCGACTTGGGGCGACACCAGGTGGGTGCGACCACCTCGGCCTTGACGGCCCTCGAAATTGCGGTTGCTGGTGCTTGCTGAGCGTTCGCCCGGCGCCAGCTTGTCGGGGTTCATGGCCAGGCACATCGAGCACCCGGGTTCACGCCAGTCGAATCCGGCGTCGGTGAAGATCTTGTCGAGGCCTTCGGCTTCGGCCTGCTCGGCGACCAGACCAGAACCTGGCACGACGAGCGTGCGCACGCCCGAAGCCACCGAGCGCCCTTCAGCCACTGCGGCTGCGGCCCGCAGGTCTTCGATGCGGCTGTTGGTGCAGCTTCCGATGAAGACCGTGTCGATCGAGATGTCACGGATGGCCTGCCCGGCGGTCAGACCCATGTACTCAAGGGCCCGAGCTGCGGCGTCGCGCTCTTGGGGTGAGTCAAAGCTGTCGGGGTCAGGAACGCTGCTGGCAATCGGCCCGACCTGGCCAGGGTTTGTGCCCCAGGTGATGTGCGGTACGCATTCGCTGCCGTCCATCACGATCTCGCGATCGAAGGTGGCATCAGCATCGGTAGCGAGGGCTCGCCAGGCCTCGACCGCTTGTTCCCAGGCAGCGCCCGACGGAGCGTGTTTGCGGCCTTCGAGATAGGCAAAGGTGATGTCGTCGGGTGCAATAAGACCAGCCTTGGCGCCCCACTCGATCGACATGTTGCAGACCGTCATGCGGCCTTCCATCGACAACGACTCGATGACCGAACCGCGGTACTCGGCGATAGCGCCGATGCCGCCGCTGGTGCCGGTGCGGCCGAGCACCGCCAGCACGACATCTTTGGCTGTCGAACCGACTGGAAGCTCACCGTTGATCGTGATCGCCATCGTCTCTTGCGGCGGCTGAGGCAGCGTCTGGGTGGCGAGAACGTGTTCGACCTCGCTCGTGCCGATGCCGAATGCCAACGCACCGAACGCGCCATGGGTGCTCGTGTGGCTGTCGCCGCATACGACCGTCATGCCCGGCAAGGTGAGGCCTAGCTCAGGACCGATCACGTGAACGATGCCCTGGTTGCGGTGACCCATTGGGTAGTTCGTGATGCCGAACTCCGCCGTGTTCTGACGCAAGACTTCTACCTGCTTGCGGCCAATCGGGTCCGCAATTGGCTGGTCTTGGTTCTCGGTCGGCACGTTGTGATCTTCGGTTGCAACGGTCAGATCGGGTCGGCGTACCCCACGGCCCGAGATGCGCAAGCCTTCGAACGCTTGTGGCGAGGTGACCTCGTGCACCAGGTGCAAGTCGATGTACAACAGCGCTGAGCCATCATCGTTGGCGGTGACGCCCTGCTCCTTAACGACATGGTTGTCCCAAACCTTTTGGCTGAGTGTCCTTGGCGTGCTCATACGTCGATCGCCACAATCTCGACCGTCAAGCTGCCGCCGGGGGCCTCGTAGCTAACCTTTTCGCCCACCTTGGCGTCGAGTAACGCTTCGCCGAGAGGAGAACCGGGCGACATCACCGTGATGCCGGGGCGGCGTTCTTCGATCGAGCCGACCAAGTACTGCTCGGTGTCGGTGTCGCCGTCGTAGCGGATCGTGACCACATTGCCAGACGTCACCGTGTCGGTGCTGGCCACACCATCGACGATCTCAACGTCTTCGAGCATGGCTTCGAGAGCCATGATGCGACCCTCCATCTTGCCTTGCTCTTCTTTGGCGGCGTGATAGTCGCCGTTTTCTTTGAGGTCACCGAGCTCGCGGGCAGCTTCGATTTTTCGTGCAATGTCGATGCGACCACGGCCTGTGAGGTCAAGATGTTCGGCGGTCAACCGATCGAACGCATCGCGTGAGAGTTGTTTCTGCTCAGCCATAGGAGCCTGAGGCTACCCACTTGCGCCGAAACCAAGCCAGCCGCTTCCGCCAACCTCAAACTTTGATGCTGGGACCAAAGTCGAGGTCTACTGTTGACCTATGGCGGTTTGTGTGCGGCTCTACGGACCTGTGTCGTGGGTGGTTGATGGCGAAGAATTGCTCGTTCGCGGGCAAACGCGAACCGATGTTCTTGTCATGCTCGCAGAAGCGGCTGGCGCCATTGTCTCAGTCGATGCGATTCTCGACCGATTGTGGGATGAACGACCACAGTCGGGCGAAAATGCTGTGCAACGGCACATCTCAGGGTTGCGCAGCGAGTTGTCGGCCGCTGGCGTTGATGCGCCGCGAGAGCTCATTCAGCGCCATCGAGTGGGCTATCGCCTTGTGCCTTCGGTGCGTACCGATCTCGATCAGATGGCGGTCGTAGATAGCGATGAAACGGCACATCACCCGCACTGGTGGCATGAACCACTCGTGGGTGCGACGTGGGATTTGCATCGCCCGTTGCATGCGAGGCTGTGTCGCCTAGCGGTCGCACGAGCGCGAGCCCTCGTTGGCGCTGAATCCATCGATTTACGTTTGGTGCGAGACCGTTTTGGCTCGCTGCTGCTGCATACGCCCGCTCGCGAAGAAGTGATTGACTTGTGCCTCGACCGTGCGATCTCCCTGCCGGCTGGCCATACCGCATCGGGGTTGGCCGATATCGCAGCGGCATCACTGCACGTCGATGACGCTCCCGAACTTTATCGACGTGTAGGTCAGCTCGGCGCCGACTCGTCGGCGGGGATGGTTGCCGGTTTCACGGCCGAAGCCGCCGAACTCGTTGAGCAGTGCCTTGGACTCTGGCAGCGTCGTCGAGCACGAGAGGCTCTCGACGTACTCGACGCAGCATCGGGAACCGTGGGCGACGATCTCGAGCGGCGCCTGTACCGCTGGCTCGTCTGGCTGCCAGAGGATCCCTGGGTTACCCATGCATTCTCTCTGATCCCACGATCGTCGATCTCGCCCCAACGCGGCGACGAGCGAATGATCTGCAGCGTCGATGCCCGTTGTCTTATGCACATACCCGACGGGGACCGTGTTGCTAACGCCGAAGTGGTCGAAGCGCGATCGATTGGTGCACCGCAGCTCGTGCGGGCACTGCGCGTGCGCTACATGTTCGGACTTGGTCGCCCTCATGACGCCAACCAAGATGCGGTGGTTGACGAACTCGCCGCACTCGATTCGTCTCGCGACGCGGTCGTCGAGGCCGCCCGCTTCCGTTTCGTCAGTGCGGTGCGTCGGGGAGCCTTTGACGAGTGCGAAGCGCTTCTTGAAGAGCTCGAATCGGCGGTCGCCAGCTGCTGGCCTGGGTCCGGCGACGACTTCGCCGCGATGGCAAGAGCAAGCCTCAGCAGATCGACTGACCCCGCAGCTCACAATCGCTTTGAAGTCGGCCAGCAAGGCAATATTCGCTTCCTTGCCGATGGGTTCGTCGTGGACATGGCCGATACCTGTCAAGCATTGCTCGATCCCGACCGCGCCATGGCTGTCCAAGACACTTCGCTGTACTCGACTGTTGCGTACACCTCGGGCTCGTGCGGCACGGCGCTGCGACTCATCCGCGACCTCGCCCGGGGTGAACGCGTCGAAGATCTCGCGCATGCGTTGGCCCTGCGGTTACCAGCGACGGTCAAAGAGATGCAGTTCGCAATGCTGCCAGTAGCTCTGACCCTGGTTGCCGAGCGCTATCGCAACCGCGAGGTCGCAGCGGCCGCGGCCGAAGCCATCTCGCCGTGGTCGGGCCAAATGCTCGGCCTGTGGCCTATCGACTTCGTGATAGGCCCGGCCGACCATTGGCTCGATCGCTTGGCCTCGGTCTAGCTCGGATTTCGCCGGCGTAGATCCTCAGCCAGCAACTGGCTTCACGGTGAGCGTCAACTCGCCGTCATCGAAGTTGGGCGGCCCGTCTGGCGGAAGCTCGTAGGTCGCCACGCCACGAACTCGGTAGCGCTGGCCGGCCTCGTCCCACGCCCAACCCGTGATCGAATTGTCGTAGCTTCCTGGCGGTTGTGGAGTGTCACCAGCGTTGTTCCAGTACGGCAGCTCGGTCGTTGCTTGCGACGACTGACGGACCCAGCCGACAGCGAAAGGCTCTGGTGGCTCGGCACCCTCGGCGAGGGTAGGGCAGAGAACCGCGGGCAGCGGAACCTCGACGGGCTTGTCAGGCGGGTTCTCGTAGATGTACACGGATCGATACAGGGCTACTGGAATCTTGGACGTCCAGGTTCCGTCATCGTTTTGCTTAGACACGCCGAACGTTCGCGGGGGATCAGAGGTGCAAAGCGTTTCGATCGGATCGCCAGCAAGAGCGGTGTATGTCGGGTCGCCAAGGTCTCCATAGAAATGACCTAGCCGACCTTCGAAAAACACGCCGCGCTCGTTCACCGCCAAGATCCGAACCTCCTCTGGTGCGTCCGCGACCGCATCTTGGGATGCTCCCGCTGCTGCGGTGATACCCAGGCCGGCGAGCAAAGCGAGCACCGCCAGAATGCTGGCGATTCGTGGCCCGCACCGTGTGAGAGTTCGCCGGTGCTTCAGCTTGACTTTTAGTTTCATCTGGACGCCCCCTAGTGATGGTTGATGATTCTGCGGATCGTTACATCGTTGGCTGACAGCGGACTGACAGCAGAACCGCAATAGGCTTGCGGGCTGTTCTGGCGCCTCGCGGCGCAGCTCGGCCAACTCATGGCCACATCACAAGCAGGGGGATGCAAAGCAATGGCACATCGAGTAGGGATTCTTGGCGGCGACGGGATCGGCCCTGAGGTGATCGCCGAGGGCCTCAAGGTCATCGGCGCCGCCGGTGTTGAACTCGAAACGGTCGACTATGACCTCGGCGGCGCCCGGTATCTGCGCGACGGCGTAGTGCTCGATGATGCAACCGTCGACGAGTGGCGCGGTCTTGACGCCATCTATCTGGGCGCAGTCGGCACCCCCGCCGTACCGCCCGGTGTGATCGAACGTGGGCTGCTACTCAAGATGCGGTTCGCACTCGATCTCTATGTCAACCAGCGGCCATTCGTCTCACCCGACAATGGCGTCGACATGACGGTAATTCGCGAGAACACCGAGGGCACCTATGCCGGCGAAGGCGGATTTCTGCGCCACAACACGCCCCACGAGATCGCAACCCAGGGCTCGGTCAACACTCGCATGGGCGTCGAGCGTTGCATCCGGTATGCGTTTGATTTGGCGAGCGGCACCGAGCGCAAGCACCTGACCTTGGTGCACAAGACCAACGTATTGACCTTTAGCGGCGATCTGTGGCAACGGACCTTTAACGAAGTGGCTGCGGAGTATCCCCAGGTCGACACCGGGTACAACCACGTTGATGCCGCGTGCATCTACTTCGTGCAGTCACCTGAGCAGTACGACATTATCGTTACCGACAATCTCTTCGGTGACATTTTGACCGACCTCGGTGGTGCGGTCAGCGGCGGCATTGGCTTCGCGGCGAGCGCGAACCTCAACCCCAGTCGAACCGGCCCGTCGATGTTCGAGCCGGTACACGGTTCAGCCCCCGATATTGCTGGCCAAGGCGTTGCGAACCCGACCGCCGCAATCATCAGCGGCGCCATGATGCTGCGCCACCTCGGCGAAGACGACGCTGCTGATCGCATCACGGCCGCAGCCCAAGAGCTGGGCTCGACAGACGGCGGTACCGTTGCTATCGGCAATGCCATCGCAAACGCCGTCTCCTGAGCCGGCTCTGACCGAGTCGCTACCACCACCCGGAGCAAACCAATGACTGGCTTCCCAGAGTCCCGAGCCCCATCGAGCGTCGAGATCTATGACACGACGCTGCGCGACGGAAGTCAGCTCGAGGGCATCTCGTTTACGGTCGAAGACAAGCTGCGAATCGCTGATCAGCTCGACCGCCTCGGCGTGCACTACATCGAGGGCGGTTGGCCAGGCGCAAATCCCAAAGACGATGAGTTCTTCATTCGAGCCCGTGACGAACTGAAGCTTGAGAACAGCACTTTTGTGGCATTTGGATCGACTCGGCGCCCGCGCGGGCGTATCGACCAAGACCAGACGCTGGCCAACCTGATTGGTGCAGCTACCTCGACGGTGTGCATCGTCGGCAAGTGCTGGGACTATCACGTGACCGAGGCGCTGAGGGTTGAGCTCGACGAAGGCGTCGCAATGGTGCGCGAGTCGGTCGAGTACCTCGTTGCGCACGGCCTCGACGTGTTCTACGACGCCGAGCATGTCTTCGACGGCTATAAGAACAATCCCGAGTTCAGTCTTCGGGTGCTCGAAGCCGCTGCCGAGGCAGGCGCGTCGCGACTCGTATTGTGCGACACGAACGGCGGCTCGTTACCGTCGCAGGTCCGCCAGACCGTCAGCGAGATCGTCGACTACTTCGGTGGCGACGTGGGCATCGGCGTGCACCTTCATGACGACACCGCGTGTGGCGTAGCGAATGCCCTGGCAGGTGTCGAAGGCGGTGCGGTGCAAGTGCAGGGCACGATCAACGGCTACGGCGAACGAACTGGCAACTGCAACCTTGTGCCGATCATCGCCAACCTGTCGCTCAAGATGGGCATTGACACGATTCCCACCGAGCGCCTAGAGCACCTCACGTCGGTCGCCAATCAGGTAGCCGAGCTGGCGAACTTCGAGCCTGACCCGCAGCAGGCCTATGTCGGGACGTCGGCATTCGCCCACAAGGCAGGCTTGCACACCAGCGCGATCGCTCGTCGACCCGACGCCTATGAACACATCGATCCCTCAACCGTGGGTAACCACGCACGGTTCGTCGTTTCTGAAATGGCGGGCAAGGCTGGTATCGATATTCGTGCCCAAGAAATTGGCATAGAACTCGATGGCAAAGCCACTGGCGATGTCATCGACATTCTCAAACGCCTCGAGCACGAGGGCTACCAATTCGAGGTAGCCGACGCATCGCTCGAGTTGTTGCTACGCGGTGCCGCAGGCTGGACGCAGGACTACTTCGAACTCGAAAGCTTTGGCGTGAGCACCCAACACCGCAGCGGAAGCGGCGCTCGAGCCTGGAACGATGTGGCAGTCGATATGGAGACCGAGGCAACCGTCAAGCTCAGCGTCGATGGCGAACGCATCATCGCAATCGGCGAAGGCAACGGCCCGGTCAATGCGTTGCACGCGGCGCTGCGTGAGGCAATTGGCTCGCGCTATCCAGCGTTCGGCCGCATCGCGCTCACTGACTACAAGGTGCGCGTGCTCGACTCAGCTGCCGGAACGGGCGCAGTGACGCGCGTACTCATCGACCTCGGCGACGGCACGCAGCGGTGGACAACTATCGGGGTAAGCGAGAACATCGTCGAAGCCAGCTGGCAGGCACTGGTCGACGGCATCGTCTACGGGCTGCTGCACGCCCCGGACTGAAACCTAGAGAGCTGGCCTGGGCCTCTAAGCTAGGGCTGTGAGCCAACCGCAGAACGTGCCTCTGAGCCCGACCGCCTCGCAGCACTACGCATCGCCACCGCGGCGTGACCGAGAGTGGACCGCCGACCGTCCGGGCGACGTATTTGCCGCCGGTCAGCCCAAGGGCGACTTGTTTGGATCTCAAGGCCCCGACCAGGGCTTCGCGCTCAAGTTGGCCGGCTCATTCGACGACGAGCTCGTGCTCGCTGACGGTGAACACAAAAGGGACGTCGTTGCGGGCTGCGTTGCTGTTGCCCTAAAGCGGGCTTCGGCATTTGGTCGAGCGCCCACGGTGCACGATCTTCGGTGTGCCTTCAGTCTTTTCGGCTACCTCGATCCCGAGGCAGAACGAGATTTGGTCCAGGTGCGCAAAGACCTCTTCGAAGAGGTCGCCCATCCCCATCACTACGCCGAGCGGCGCGCAATCGCCGATGCAGTGCCCGTCGAGTTTTTGCGCCGACCACATCAGCAAGTAATCGCTGAGGCCGGCAACTGGCGCTCGGTGCTGGCGCTGGCGACCACTCACTGACGTGAACGCCGACCTCGGAACCCGCTTCAGCGCGTTTGTGATCGACGCTGCGTTGCTGTTCGGAGCGCAATGGATCGTGGTGATTGCTGTCTCGCGCCAGCTCCAGGCCGTTGGTCTGACCTCGAGTGGCCCCTGTGACGTCGATTCCGTTGCCCTCTGCGAAGGGCCAAACACCGTTCTGTGGATTTTGTTGTTTGTGATCATCGTCGTGTCGACATTCGGATACCACACATTCTTCGATGGTCTTGCTGGGGCAACGCCCGGCAAGCGTTGGATGGGTCTGCGGGTCGTCGACGCCGAAGGTGACCCACTAGGACTGGTCGCTGGTGCCATTCGGTCCCTCATACGACAAGGCGTATGGGTCTGGGTGTTTTTGTTCGTTGCGGCGTCGCCGCTATCGGTGTCGGTTCCTGGCATCGTCTTCTTTGGATTGTTTGGGCTCTCGATAGCGACGTTCGTGTGGGGCGCATTCGCTCCCAACGCACAGGCGCTCCACGATCTCGCGGTCGGTTCGAGGGTCGAGGCCATGCCGAGTGTTCACACGTTGTCTAAGGAGCCCCGCCATGGCCGAGTCTGAAATTCGCTGCCGCTTCGCGCCATCGCCAACCGGCTTTTTGCATGTTGGTAGCGCTCGAACTGCGCTCTTCAACTGGTTGTTCGCCCGATCAACCGGTGGCACTTTTGTGCTTCGCATCGAAGACACCGATGGTGATCGCAACCGACCAGAACTGATCGAGGTCATCTTCGACGAGCTGCGCTGGTTGGGCATCGACTGGGACGAAGGACCGCTCTTTCAAAGCGAACGACGCGACCGGCACCGCGAGGTTGTCAGTGAGCTACTTGCCAGCGGTCGGGCGTATCACGTCGACGACAACAACGAGCCGGTCGACACCACCGAGCTGAGCGACGGAAGCGCAGTTCGCTATCGAGTGCGCCCGGGCGACACGGTCGCCTTTGCTGACGTCGTGCGCGGCGAGGTCAGCTTCTCGACCGACGATCTCGAAGACTTCGTGATCTGGCGATCGAACGGATCACCGACATTCTTGCTCGCCAATGCAGTCGACGACGCCGACATGGGCATCACCCATGCCATCCGTGGCGAAGACCTCTTGTCGTCGACGCCAAAGGTGCAGCTACTGCTTCGAGAGATCGGAGCAACGCCGCCGGTCTATGGCCACCTGCCGCTGCTCGTTAACGAACAGCGCAAGAAGCTGTCGAAGCGTCGAGACGACGTATCGATCGCTGACTATCGCGCACGCGGATATCTGCCTGAGGCCATGGTCAACTACCTCGCATTGCTTGGCTGGGGTCCCGACGACGACGTTGAGATTCGCCCGATCGCGGAGATCGTCGAGAAGTTCTCAATCGAACGCGTCAACAAGGCAGCAGCGTTTTTCGACCTCGCAAAACTAAATCACTTCAACAACGCCTACATCCAAGCGATGCCGGTCGACGACTTCGTTGACCAGGCCCTGCCGATGCTGCAGGCAGATGAGCGTTGGAATACCGAACGCGTAACGCCCGATCTCGTCAGTGAGTTCGCCCCTGAAGTGCAAAAACGCATCAACACGATCGCAGAAGCCGGCGATTGGTATGACTGGGTGTTCCTCGATGACGTTGAGATCGACGACAAGAGCTTCGATAAGGGGCTCGTTAAGGCCAAAGAGGGCCTTGCGGTACTCGATGGTGTCATTGCGGCATTCGCCGAGTGCGAATGGACCAGCGACGTTCTTAACGAGACGGTCCGAGGTGTCGGTGACGATCTTGGCGTGCGATCTGCGGTGCCGGTGCGAGTTGCCGTTACCGGCCGCATGGGTGGCATACCGCTCTACGAACCGCTCGAACGGCTCGGACGTGATCTAGCTCTCAAACGACTGGGTGCGGCCCGTGAGCGACTCGCAAACGCCTGAACCCGGCGATAACGCAGCATCGCCTGAGCCCGGCGACAATGCGACATCGCCTGAACCCAGCACGCCTTCAGCCAAGCGCGAAGGTTTCATGGCCGATCTCGAAGAGGGTGTCGGGTCGCTGTTCGCGTCATTCGAAAAGGGCATTCTCGACATCGTTGACGCCGAGTCGGCCAAGGGTCGAGCTGCCGTGTCGAATAAAGCGCGAGCGCCTGGCGATGGCGATGTCGATGCCGTTGTCGATGCCGTTGTCGATGTCGATGCTGGTGCTCACGGCACCAACGACGAGCTGGTAGCCGAGCCCCATGAGCGGCCCGACCGCGTTCCGATGACCTATGACGATGCGCTACAGCCGATCAAGTGGCGATCGGTGATTATTGGACTGCTGTGCGTCGTAATGCTGGCAGCGCTGTATTGGGGCGCCACGCTGGTGCAGGTCTACACCGCAGCCAATGATGAGCAAGCTCGACCGGTCGACGCAATCGTCGTCTTGGGGGCTGCGCAGTTCGACGGCACGCCATCGCCAGCGCTGGCCGCTCGTCTCGATCGGGCTCGCGAACTTTTCGAAGATGGCGTCGCTGACACGATCGTCACGACTGGCTCGAATCGCGAAGGTGACCGCTTCACCGAGGGGTTCTCTGGGTTCGTCTACTTACGCGACGCCGGTGTGCCCGAAGAAGCGATTGTGACCATCACAAACGGCGGCGACACCTATCGACAGATCACTGCGACCAAGGTGCAACTCGATGAGCGAGATCTCACGACCGCACTCCTTGTGAGCGACCGTTATCACAGCTACCGATTGCGCTCGATCGCCGAAGATGTTGGCATCGAGGCGTACGTCGCGCCGACGTCGATCGAGCCAACAACTCGCGACTATGTGCGCGAAACGACGGCCGTCTCGATTGGTCGCATCGTCGGCTATCGCCGACTCAGCAACTGGGCCGCCGACCCCGAGGTAGCCGATTAGCCGGTATTTCCTTCCGAAATTCTGCGTGAGCTGAAGACTCTACGGTCCTGGCAAGCGGTGGAGATCGCTTCGGTTAGCCGATGGTTGTGCGCCAGTTGTGGGGGTCGGGGGCGTTGCCGCTCTGGACCGCAACCAGTGCGTCTCGTAGCTTCATCGTGTTTGGGCCAGGCTGGCCGTCGCGGACTTGCAGCGTGTCGCCTTCGTGAATGAGCTGGCCAACGGGTGCGATCACGGCCGCAGTTCCGCTCAAGAACATTTCGTTTGACCCGACGTTGTCGAGAATCTCACTGACAGGAACAGTGCGTTCCTCGACCGCGTACCCAAGGTCTGATGCCATGGTCAGGATCGACGACCTGGTAATGCCGTGCAGGAACGAATCGTCGAGGTTTCGCGTGACGATGCGGTCGTCGTCGATCATGAAGAAGTTCGCAGCGCCGGTCTCGGTGGTGTCGCCATTGGTAGCAAACAGCACCTGATCGACACCGTGCGCAGCCTTGGCTTCGAGCGTTGGACCTAAGGCCATCACGTAGTTGGCACCGCTCTTGATCGAGCCGAACTGCGGTGTCGTTCGAGGTGTCTTGGTTTCAACCAGCAAGCTCAGAGGCCGCACGCCGCCTGCGAAGTAGTCGCCGACCGGGCTGGTCAAGATGTACAGCAACGCGGTTTCGCTCGGTGCGGCGGCCGCACCGATGTTGTGGTCAGCGCCGATGATTGTCGGGCGAAGATACAACGCACCCGGCTGATCGGGCGCAAACTCGATGTTGGCGGTCGCAGAGTCGACCATCATTTGGCGCAACATGTCGCTGTCAGGTACGGGCAGTCGCAGCAGGCGAATCGAGTTGATGAACCGGGCGACGTGATCATCGAGGCGGAAGATCGCTACCGAACCGTCGGCTTGGCGGTGCGCCTTGAGTCCCTCGAAGCACGTGCTGCCGTAGTGCAAGGCATGGGTGCCAGGGTGGATCGAAAAGTCGGCCAAAGGTTCGGCTGCTCCGCTATACACATAGCCGTCGGGGCCACCGCGCGCCACCGTAATCATGTCGCCGAAGAGCGTGCCGAACGGTTCGTTAAAAGGGTCTGCGGAAGCCATTGCGACATCGTAGAGCCTCGGCCGAAATCGCGCCCGATCGTTTAGGTGCGTTCGGCTCTACCAACGAGCGGGCCAAATGGGCGATGATGGGTGAATGACCGATACCGCGTCGATAGATCTCAGCACCTACAACCCCATGGATCGTGACGTGCAGCAATGCCCGTTCGACCACTACGCAGCGCTGCGCGAGCACGGACCGATCTTCCATCACGAAGCGACCGGTATGTATTTCGCCTCGCGCCTCGATGTCGTCAACGAAATTCTTCGAGACACCGAGACGTTCTCGTCGCGTATGGCCAGTGCAGGCACGGTCGGCGAGAGCGAAGTAATGAAGCAGGTACGAGAGATCATGGACGAGGGGTGGCCGCGCAAAGACACGATGCTCACGATCGATCCGCCGTATCAAACCCGCTATCGCAAGCTGGTGTCGCGCACGTTCTCGGCCCGGCGCATCGCAGCTCTCGAAGACAAGATCCGCGAGATTGCCGTCGACCTGATCAACGAGCTTCCTGATACGGGCACGATCGACTTCCACGCCGACTTTGCGGTTTCGTTCCCGGTGCGGGTCATTCATTACGCGCTCAACATGTCGCCAGAGACCGAGTCGAAGATCAAGGGTTGGTCCGATGACTCAGTAGCCGCGTTGGGTACCGATCTCACCGATGAACGTCGCATCGAGGCTGCTCACGGCCAGATCGAGCTCCAGAAGTACTGGTTCAGCGAATACGAAGATCGACTCGCAAACCCCCAAGATGACATCTTGAGCGACATTGCTCACGCCGACTTCGACGATCCCGATACCCCCGACGGGGAGACTCGCAAACTCGACTTCAGCGAGGTCTACGGCATCATCACTCAGCTGATGGTCGCTGGCAACGAGACGACTACCAAGTTCCTAAACGAGACCATGCGCCTGCTGATCGAGCACCCCGACTGGTGGGGTCGTCTCGAAGCAGACCCCGACGCAGTCATCAACGGGATCGTCGAAGAAGGGTTTCGACTTTCAACGCCAAATCAGGGCATGTTCCGCGTTGTTACACGCGACACCGAGATTGGTGGCACCCAGATCCCTGAAGGTGCACGGATCTGGGTCATGTTCGGCTCAGCAAATCGCGATACCGCAGCATTCCCCGCAGGCGAAGAGTTCGATCCGAGCCGCGACAACCTCAAAGAACACATCGCGTTCGGCAAGGGTCATCACTTCTGTATTGGTGCGCCGCTGTCTCGCCTCGAAGGCAAGGTAGCGTTCGAAGAGCTGGCGAAGCACTTGCACCTGCCGGCATTCAGCGATTCGAACACGTTTGAATATGAGCCGAGCTTCATCTTGCGAGGCCTCGCACAACTCGACCTTGAGATCGAGAAGAAGTAGGCGCACACCTCGCAGCCACTAGGCCGCAGCGAACTGTTAGAAAACTAAAGAGACCGTGACCCAATGGATCACGGTCTCTTGTCATGTCGGGCTGGTGAGATTCGAACTCACGACCCCCTGCTCCCAAAGCAGGTGCGCTAGCCAAGCTGCGCCACAGCCCGATGAACACTTGCCCCGACCTGGCTGGCCGGTGAAGGTGCGATTTGTAGTGTGTACCCCGTACGGGATTTGAACCCGTGCTACCACCTTGAGAGGGTGGCGTCCTAGGCCGCTAGACGAACGGGGCGGGTGTCGCTTCCGCGACGAGCATCAAACGATGCGTTGCTCGGACGGGAGGACTTGAACCCCCAACGACTGGACCAGAACCAGCTGTGTTACCAATTACACCACGTCCGATTGCGAGCGGCCAGCGTAGCGTGAGCAGCGCCAGGGCCACGCACGAATTTGATGCAATGGTTCGGGTCGACGAAGGATATGGGATGGGAGCTAGACCAATGCGGCGTCGACCTTGTCCATCGCGTCGTCTTCGCTTACGTCGAGCGCAAAGCTCAACTCGCTGACGAGAACGTTACGGGCCTTTTGGTACAGCGTCTTTTCGCCGGCCGACAAGCCTTTGTCGCTGTCGCGCAACGCCAGGTTCCGAACGACCTCGGCAACCTGATATACATCGCCCGACTTGAGCTTTTCTTGGTGGTTCTTGAAGCGCCGACTCCAGTTCGCGGGCTCGCGAACATCACGTTTCTTGAGAACATCGAACAGATCGTCGACGTCGTCTCCGCTAATTGGCCAACGCATGCCAACCTCGTCGACGTTGTCGACGGGAACAGCAAGCGTCATTTCGCCGTGTGCCATGCGCAACACGAAGTACTCGCGCTCTTCGCCAAAGGCTTTGCGTTTTTCCTTCTTTTCGATCACGGCTGCTCCGTGATGGGGATACACGACTCGGTCGCCCGGCTTATAGGTCATGGTGCTCCAGGGTCAGAAAAAAGCAACACTTCACCATGCCGCACCCGGAGCCCGAATACACCCCTTCGCGCCAGATTTCTGAACATCTTTGAATACGTCCCGGAGCTTCATGCGACAAACGCTGCAAAGGCGGCGGCAATGGCTCGTTCGATCTGGCTGGCCAGGTCGGTACTTGCAAGAAAGCCGAGGTCGTTGCGCAGATCGCCGATATCGGGAAAGAAACCGAGGCACCATCGGGCAAACATGGGCGTGTCCATCCACGCTGCGTGGGTCGAGGACACCGGCACGTTGCCCGCAATTCCTGCTATCGCGTCACAGCGAAGGGCAGCCCAGCCGCGAGTCTGAGCTGCCAACGCCCATCCAAGAGCTGCCGGATCACAAGTACCAAGGGCGGTCGACAACGGCGCGAGCGCGATTGCATCTGGCCACCGCATCACTCGATTCGATGACGTCAACTCGACCAACAATCGGTCGAGCCACACTGCTAGCAGAAGATGGAGCGGATGCTCGACGTCGCGCGATGTCGATAGCCCGACGCTTCGGCGACACGCGTCGACCAGCCAGCCAGCGGCCGCCCCCGTCTCGGTTGGCTCGTGACCATCAAGAGCAACGAGCGACGCCGCAGTGCCGGCGCGGTTGATGCCAACAGCGCACCAGCCGTCGTGGAAGTTGCCGCGAGCGCCAGCGATAGCCGAGCGAGCGAATGCCCCGACCCCGTCGAATCGCGGGCCAAGTGTGAGGCCGAAGATTGCCTCGTGGGCCGGATCGAATGCGTGCCCTATTACTTCGCTGCGTGTACCCCGAAAGCCGGCAACGATCAGCGATGGTCCAACGAGCGAATGCGAACTGCTCTGTCGGATGTGTTGCAAACGCTCAAAGGTCACTTGCGCGAGTCGTTGTGTTGTTGGGCCAGAACGAGCATCAGAGCTCGCGCCCGGATCGATCGACATGAATGCTCCACGTGTTGCAACGATGGCGACCCAAATGCCCAGGGGTCGCAAACCGGCAACGCACAGCGTCACGCTTGCTCAGCAGCACCTAGAGCCTGGCACAGGCCTGCGACAGTCTTTCTCGCAATCGCAGCGTTGTCGCTTCGCTCCTTTGGCTGCTCTGCTGATCTTTCTCGCAATCGCAGCGTTGTCGCTTCGCTCCTTTGGCTGCTCTGCTGATCTTTCTCGCAATCGCAGC
>Ga0114956_1000997_pt1 | contig 21953 bp, 16 predicted proteins | sample MaitaG_FD_87304 | JGI IMG/M metagenome (GOLD analysis project Ga0114956, IMG submission 87304) | Marine algal microbial communities from Maine, USA - Maine_Asex2 metaG | ecosystem: Host-associated > Algae > Red algae > Unclassified | place: Maine, USA | collected 2015-01-05
TATTAACGTATCCATACCAGCATCAACATCTGGAACAGTTACCTGACCTTTTAATAATAATAATTCATTTTCAACCTCAATAGAACCATCAAAATCATCTCTATGAATCCAAGAAGAACACAATAGCCAAGTTGAAACAAAAGAAGGGATAAGAGTGACACCTTCTTCATATCCTTTATAACTTACACGTTCTATACTAATCTTATCACCCGTTATATTTCCAATTTCCCATTCTAGAATTGCTATATCTTTATAAAACCCAAAAAGTTTTTTATGAGCATGTTGAACTTGTCCAAAGCCATAATAATCATCTGAATCTAAAAAAATTCCTAATTCGGAATATATATTATAACCAAGTTCAGTCTGATTGTGCGCATAAAAAAACTGACCGTCAATTAATGACCCTCCTATTCGCTTACCAGCACCACTAAATATGGGATCGATAATCTCCCATAGTTGATTACCCTGACTATCAAAACAAATTATACTCTCATCTCCTCTGACTAATAGATTGTCGCCGAAGGGTTCTTGCTCATAAATTGTATTGAGTGGTTGAGCAAATAGAGTAGAACCTAGAAAAATGCTAATTATTGTAAATAAAGTTTTCATATGATTGATTGATTAAAGAAAATGATTTAAACAAATATAGGACTTTATCCATGAAAATAGAAAAAATAATCAGTAGAGATACCTAATTAGTCTTACTATCTTTTTTCTTTGCAACAAAAAAGGCGTTAGAACACATCAGCGGAGAATTTATCAATAGCAATAGTTTGTTCCACCGTTGTTCAATTGCGTAAAGGGTTTTAAATTTATTTAGATAAGTATGTCCTAAAAATCCTTTGTAATCTAATATTTTATATCCGGCTCCTTCTAATCTTGCTATATTGCTTTTAGTAGGACCAAAGCACCATCTGTAATAAGCTTTGTACTTGTCATGTGTATCCTTCTTTCGAGTCTGAAATTTAAAAACAAGCCAGTCTGTCAATCTTTCTGGTAATAATTGATTAAGGATGGTGTGTACTGAATATTTCGTTGCAAAAAAATGTACTACCTGCCCATCTTCTTTTAGAATTTTCATGCAATTTTCATGGAACACTGAAGGGTTTTTGACATGTTCTAGCACCATATGTGTGAAGATAAGGTCAAAAGAAGTTAGGTAGTTATCAAGTTCACATTCACTTGAAGATAGGTCAATCTTCAACGATCGAAAATCTCCTTTACTACGTTCCAATTCTGACTCATCAATATCGAATATTGTATACTTAATATTATTTTTAAGTATGAACGGGGAGTCTAGGTACGGATTCCTTCCACCTCCTATTTCTAAAATATTAACTGAATTATTTCTAAAAATGACAGTTTTTAATGTAGAGTCAAAATCTAACCAAGATTTTTCAACTAATGCTAGTGAAGGCTTTCTAATTGCGTTTAATTATCTATTTAGAAAAAATATTATTTCTTAAAATACTCTTTGGAATTAATCAATATAACACACACCATAAAAGTTTTATAATACAACTAGTTTTTTATTTAAATAATTGATATTAAATTAATAATTTATGCGTATCCTGATTGTTTCAACCCCTATTATATTTTTATAAACTGCTTTGTAAGATTCGTATTATCCTTTACCAAATGAAGAACATAATGCCCCTGAGGTAGTCCTGATACATCTACATTGAAATTTTCTCCTATCTTATTAGCGCCTTTTAAACTTTTTACTAAATGTCCAAGACTATTGTATATAGAAATATTTGAGTCTTGTAAATCAATAGGAATTTTAAGGAATAAGTTGCTCTGAACAGGATTAGGGAAAACATCAAATTCAGAATTGCTGTAAGAATCATTAGTAGATACTATATCGCAATTCTTTATTAGTGGGATAGATGGAAACTCAGCGCCTAATATCTCAAATACATCTTCATCTTCAATTTCAAACCATTGCTTTAAGACAGAAGCATAAACCGATCGAAAATCATATAGCATAGGAACTCCTGCTTGATCTTCAACTTCAGTTCCTATTTCAGGATTATCCCCAATAATTCCATTATTTACACACTCCCCAAATAACATCATAGGCCCTGCAGTACCATGATCGGTACCAAAACCTCCATCAGACTTTATTTGTCTCCCAAATTCAGAATAAGTCATACCCAAGACTTTTTTAGATATTCCTAATAGGTTTAGATCATCTTGAAAAGCCGAAATAGCCCCTGATAATGTATTTAGTAAATTTGCATGAGTTCCTTCATGGGTATTTCCATCATTTACTTGACCTGCATGCGTATCAAACCCTGCATAAGAAACCACAAATACTTTTGTTTTTAAACCTCCAGATATTAATCTTGCTACGGTTCGTAATTTACTGGCTAAGTTGTTTCCTGAAGGATATTTAGAAGAAAGATTATTCCCTAATTCTCCAGCTTTTTTAAGAGTATCAAAATACGCATTTGACTGAACGTTACTCGTTTTTATAAAGTCCAATTCTTCACCATGACAAGTGTCAGGAACAACTTCTGGATTGCCTTCATTAAGTATTATAAAATTTTCAATACCACCGACTACCATAGAATAATTAGCAGCTAAGCCTTGACAAGTTTCATGATTAAATCCACCTACTGCAATAGCAAAAGGATCAGTACATTCATCATTTGGATAAGCAGCTGGAAAATCATCATAAAATTTATCAAAGTATCTTCCTACCCATCCTGTTGTTAAAAACTCATTAGCATCGGAGGCAGATTGCCATATATCTGTTGATCTAAAATGTGATCTATTTTGGTTAGGATAAGCAACATTTTGAACAAAACTAATTTGATCAGAATCATAAAGATCTTTAATCCCAGCCATAGATGGGTGCAAAGAATTTTTATCTGTTATTGACAATAATTTATTTTCTGGAATTATGATATTTGACCTATGAAGCACTAAGTTAGAATACATATCCATTGGCACTAATGTATTAAGTCCATCATTACCTCCAGCCATTTGAACCAAAACTAGAACTTTGTCTGAATCATCCCCTCCTGAATTAAAAATATTATTTTGTGCTATTCTTGTTAATGGGATTCCATCTAATAGAAAAGGGATAGTCGTACCAGATGCGAAGTTTCTTAAAAATTTTCTTCTTTTCATTGCTATAATAGATTTTTGTTACATTAAATGGTATTCTGGCAAAATCATCATGCTAAACAAAAGATTTCTAAGCCTAGACTCTACTGCTCCTTTTACTATTTCATCATCTGGATTATTTAAATAATCAAAATACAATTCTGTCCAGTAACTATCATCAGTTTGTCCTGTAAGTAAATTCTGCTTTAAATCTTCTAGGAGAACAATGGATATTTCTGCCGGATATAATAATTTTGCTAAATCATTGATCAAATCATTAGGGTCAGTTGGGTTATCCATAGATTGAGCCAAATTTAGCACATCTAATCTTTCCGAATGTCCAAACACATTCTGATTTCCATAAAAGAAAGATGAAAGCATCTGTTTTCTTAACTGCATAAAATTACTGTTAATCCAGAACTTATAATATACTGGCTTCTGATAGTAGGCTTTCCAGCCAGCTACATTTGGAGGATTATCATATTCCTGTCCTAGGCCTCGGTTCCAGGTTGTAATTGTACTATAGGTCTTATAGCTCTTTTCCGTATCTTCTGGAATGAAAAAATCAAGCTGCTTAATAATAGTTGCTGTATAGTCTATAGGACTCTTTATCATTACACCCCTATTGCACTGATCATAAAAGTGTTCGCTTTTAAACAAACAATCCAGAACTGGTCTTATCTCAAAGTCGTTCTCAATGAATAGCTCAGCCAGTGGATTAATAACCTTTTCCCTTATCTCATCATCAATTCTATAGTTAACGAAATACACGTAAATTTTTTCTACGATAAATTTTGCTACAGTAGAAGGTTGTTTATTAAATATAATATCGATTACGTCTTTATATTCTTCTTGTCCATTCTCTGCTATTAAAGTATTCTCAAATCTGTGAGATAATTGTTTCTCACCTTCTTTATGGCGATTTTCAACAAAAAAGGAAGAAAACCTAGCCGTCACTTCATCTATTATTTCATACTTAACGGCCCATCCTGTAAGAGCTTTAGAAACTTCCTTTACATCTAACTCAGTAAAAGTTGTATAATCGCCAGGATCCGCAATGGCCCCTTTCCCTAAGGTATAGAGTTCCATTAATTCCCTACCATAGTTTTCATTTGGATTTTCTGCTGAATTAGTTGCTCCATTTAAAAAATATAACATTGCAGGATCGATTGTTATCTCTCTTATCAACGCTCTAAAATTTCCAAGCAAAAAGGTTTCTAGCGTATCATAATATTTCCACACTTGTTGGGACGTAGTTACCATAGGTGCTAACAAAGCAAAATGACTTTGCCAAAACAATCTCATTTTTTCTTTGATAGAAAAATTTTCTTTTAAAATATTCTTATGTAGCCATGCTTTTAAAAATTGTTTATGCTGAAGATTTTTTACATTATTTGGCCAATGGATGTTATGCCAAGGCATACCAAAACTTTCATCAGCAACATTATAGTCAATAGGTGGATCGACTTTCGAATCTAAATCTAAAAGTTTTTCAACGCTTCCGGCTAAACCAGAAGCAATAGCTTCTTTAATTTTACTTTGAGAAGGACCAAAAGTAGTTCTTCTTAATAGATGTGCTGCTGAAGAATAATCCCAAACTCCACTATATTCATCTAAAGAGCCAGAAATTAAGTTTACTTTCTTGCTAATCGTTTCTTTTAAGCTAATCATATTCTTGTTCCTAAATAATTATAAATAAAAAACTTATGCTTCGTGTCTTGTGATTGAGTGAATTTAGTTAGAGGCAGTGTAAAAGTAAATAAAATCACTATTAATTTAAAATATTGCTATAATTAGCTTTGTTATGTAGATCAATTGAAGGGTCTGGTAAATCTAAACTAAATGTCGTTAAATAATCTTTACGGAAATCCCTTTTTGAGTAATCCGGGTCAAGTAATTGATATTCAATATTATATTTCTCGATAAATGATTTATCGAAATATGGATTAAGTCCAGCTCCTATCTCAAGTACTCTAACAATTTTATTTTCATGTATTATTGTTTTAATTACCTCATCAAAATCTATCCAAGAATTTTCAATCTTTCCTAACTGCATACTATAGCTATATATCTTTCCAAAATTGATACCACTAGGAGAGAATAATAGTTCCCTATTATGTGAATTTCAGAATGAATCTATTCATTTTTTTACCGCAACAAATATTTATTCTATATCAAATTTGCCAAAAGGAAGACTTATATTTTCACCATTCTCTTATACACTTTCTTCCCTTCAGAAGATAGGACAACTAGATACATTCCACTCGACCATAATGTGGTGTCAATGATAAAATTACTACCCTTATCTGTATCAATAGTGCTGATTCTATTTCCAGATAGATTATATATCTCTATGCCATCCAGCTCTACTTCTGAGGCTATCTTAATTTCTTCTGTAAATGGATTTGGGAGAAGTTGGATTTGACTTAATAAAAATTCTGCATCCTGATCTCGTGCATCTCGTGATAGAAATATATCGTCATTCTTGTCACTTAGACTATCTGCCTCTGTTATAATCAATGTCCCTTCGTAGGCTATCTCTCCTGAGTCTGCAGTATTAGCATTACAATCATCGTCTATTCCATTATTTAGAATTTCTGGGGCGCCGGGGTATATGTTAGGGTTCTGGTCTTCGCAGTCATCCTCCTGTGCGTATCCATCCCCATCTGAATCAGAGCAAGAGAGAAAAACTTGGTCTATTGTGCTGCATCCTGGTCCATTAGCTCTAAATATAGCATAACCACCAGAAGTTACATGTTTACATATCGCTGGTATTCTACAAACTTCTAAAACTTCAGAATTTACTATAGACAATGTGTTAGTTATCTCTAGATCATCATTTAGTAATATATTCGCAACGGAATAAATATACGAGGCATCTTCAAAAAAAAGATTGTCGACCGAAATCAATTTAGGGAATTCGACAAATTCATATCTTTCAACATTAATATTTTCACACCTAACAAGTTCTGGAAATCTTAGGGAATCAGGGGAACTACTTACATCGATATTCCTAACATAAGATAAACTAGGAAAAATTGCCTCATCAACGTTTTTTAGTCGTAACCCTCCTGCTTCTTCTAAGAATGGTAAATTTACTGAATTAGACCCATCAAATATTGCAGTTCCGCCTACAAATGATAAATTAGGCATTGAAATTTCCCTAATATAGAGATTGATATTTCCGAGCACCATTGAAATCATACCTAAATCTTCTAGATTATAATTCGTAGAATTGGAATAAGATAAAAAACTACTCCTAAGGTCTCCTTCAATAATCACATTACAACCACTGTACTGTGCAATAAAATCATTAAATAAAGAATCAATGTTGTCATCAGTAAAACTAAGATTATCTACAAAACAAGTTGCTATGGTATCTGAGGTAAACGAATTGCAGTCGTCATCTATGCCATTAAATAGTATTTCTTCAACACCAGGATTTACTAAAGGATTCATATCATTACAATCTACCAAATCTGTAAATCCATCTTGATCAAAATCTTGTTCGGCAAGGCCATCGCAATTCTCGTCGATATCATTACCTAAAATCTCAATCGCTTCAGGATTTATAGATGCATCTTCATCATCACAATCCGCAAAATCTGGTATACTATCCCCATCTAAGTCTCCTCCACAAATGGTTCCTATAATTATATCCAAATCTTCAAATAAAGCGATTTCGCTTGAATCTATACAGGCGTACTTGATTGGAGAATAATTTATACTAATATCTGTATGGGTATTGTTTTGAATATTGATGTTCCTAAGATTATGGCTATTATCCATATTTAAATAACTTAATCTCGGATTACCTGAAACATCAAGTTCTTCTATCAATGAACCACCCAGTCTTACTTCTTCCAAATTCTCTAAACCATCTAAGTTTATCTCTGTTATAGGGTTTTTTCTTATATGTATGACTTCAAGGTTCTTGAATTCATTTAAGAAATTAGCATTCGTTAATCCCACATCATCTAGATTTAATCTTGCAAGCTTAGGAAGATTATGCAATGAAAAATCTAAGTTTGCGCTCGTATAACTTCCTATTAGAATCTCCTCTAAATTCAATAAATCGGATAAAAACAAGTACTCTAATGTATAAGAAGCCCGTATCGTTCTTAATGAATTGTGATTTTTAATGACTAAAGAATCTATACTTATAGATACATCCAGTGTTTCTAAGTTAATCAGTGAATCTATATCTAATTTAGATAAATTAAGGTAAGCAACATCTAGGTATGTTAATAAAGTATGATTTGAGAAATCATATTCCGTTAAATCATTACCTGCTATATCTAAATACCCCAGTTTAGACGTATCTGGGAGTATTAAATCAATAATATTATTCCCTCTTAAATCTAACCACTTTAAGTTATTCAGAGAAGATAAGTCCACTACTTTTAAATTATTAATACCTGCATTTAAATATTTAAGATTTATTAGTTCTTCTATTCCCTCTAAGGATGAAATAGACTTATTCCTAACATAAATTGAATCAACATCTATAGCTTCAATACAATTTATTTGATTATCATTATTCTTATCAAATCCAGCATTAATAATCTCTTCCAGGAATATAGAATCTGAGAACTCTATATTGTAAGTTCCTATATCGCCATTATCATCATCACAATCATTAAGCGAGGAAACTCCATCCTCATCTACATCCAACTCAATAATTCCATCACAGTTCTCATCAATTTCATTACCTAAGATTTCAATCGCGCCAGGGTAAACAGCATTATCATAGTCATTGCAATCCACAAGTTCACCAAAACCATCTTCATCTACGTCAAGCTCCGGCAATCCATCACAATTCTCATCTATATTATTATTATATATTTCCTGTACTGATGGATTTATTGAAGGATTTGTATCATCGCAATCACTGTAAGTACCATCAAATCCATCTCCATCACTATCTACATAAAACCACTTAAGAATGTATAGAATATTAAAATCTATACTATACATAACACCATTATGATCCATCGCATACCTGTATAAATAGCGCTCTTCATTATTGACTATATTATAAATCTCTTTCCCTCCTAAATTTTCAATTGTCTTATTTGATACTAATCTATCCGTGCTAGTAAGCTCATCAAATTGACGTAAATAAAATCTTTGAAAAGATGGAAAATGATATATTAACTTATTATTAATATAAGCAGAAACACCAATGTCATCTATATAATCAACAATAGTTCCGCTATGAAGTATTCGAGTATATTTGTAAGTTGTTTCAGTAAAATTATGGACTGCTTCAGATTTTCGCTTTAAAGAAACTTGACCATTCCAATCAATTCGATAATAAATTTTTCTTATTATTCCGTTAGTAATCTGCAGCGGATACCATTTATAACCAACCTCAATATCGAAATAATTATCTCCATACTGTTTTATAGGCTTAACTGAAAACGATAAACCACTTACAAAATTATCTACCGTATTACCAATAGGTTTATCTACAGATATAGTATTTAACAATAAAGGTACTCCCATTCCATTATAGCTGAACATTCTCAATCTAATTTCAAAATCAGTAATCACATCAAAATAGCCATTGTACTCCAACTTAGTGCCTATAGTGTCGGCAACAGCATAATATTCAAGGCCTGCATTACTAGCTACCAATAGTAAAGAGTCTGGGGTTTCATATACCTTTATATGTTTTCCATTAGTATTATATATATTTAATTGTTTTCCATCCGTTATTATTACACGTGCTGCATCACGATCAAACAATAATTTATCAGATCCTTTAATATTGTTATTTACACTCCAAGAAACCTGTCCAGCTGTATCAATCTTAGTAAGAAAATTAACATTATTCACTGATGACAAAACATAAATGAACATATCATCACTATGATAATAGTCCCTTATCACATGTCCCGACAATTCATCAATATTGTATTGTTGCTGAATTACATAAGGAGGATTATCTTGTGCTGACAGCATATTCATGCTGATCAGGATGCTAAGGGTTGTAAAAATAAGTTTCATAATGACTCGGTTAGGTAATAGGCTAATAACTGTTGCTTCTAAGATAAGGTTTTCTATAAAAAAAACTATTCATTTTATATTTTAAGAATCTAGTTAATTTTTTAGCTTTTGAAAAAATACTTAATGTATTTACGTGTCGTCTTATATCTTCACCATTCGCTTATACACTTTCTTCCCTTCTGAATATAGAACAACTAGATACATTCCACTCGACCATCTTGTTGTGTCAATACTAAAGTCACTAGCTTTATTCGTATCTATACTTCTCATTCTATTTCCAGAAAGATTGTATATCTCTATCCCATCCAGCTCTACTTCTGAGGCTATCTTAATTTCTTCTGTAAATGGATTCGGAAATACTCTAATTTTATTTTCTAGTAAATTATCTGTAGATGATAAAATTGCATCTTCTCCATCACAATCTTCATCAATTCCATTTTCTGGTATATCTTCAGCGGCCGGATTTATTAAAGCATCTTGGTCGTCGCAGTCATCTTCTATTCCATATGAATCCTGATCTAGATCATCATCTAAGGTTTGTTCATTACAATCATCGTCTATACCATTATAAGGAACTTCTTCTTCGAATGGATTTATATTAGAATCTGTAGCATCGCAATCCAGCTCCAAGTCAAAACCAGCATTATCTAAATCATCATCTAATGTTTGCTCATTACAATCATCATCTATACCATTATAAGGGATCTCTGATAGGAAAGGATTTATAAAGGGATCTTCGTCATTACAATCTACAAAGCTATATATTCCATCATCATCTATATCTTCTCCACAATTTATCGTAAAAATTATTTCCAGATCTTCAAATAGAGCAATTTCACTTGAATCGATGCAGGCATACTCTATGGGAGATTCATTAATAAGAATATCAGTGTGAATGCTATTTTGAATATTTATGTACCTAAGATTAGGGTTACCATAAACATCTAAATAGGTTAACCTAGGGTTTTCCGAAATATCAATAGCGGTTATTTCTGAGCTTCTGATGCTTAAAGTTTCCAATTTTTCTAACCCACTTATATCTATCTCTGATATTGAGTTATTGCTAATACCTAAATTCTCAAGACTCTTGAATTCAGATAAGAAACTTGCATCTTGAATCCTTACATTACGTACATCTAATATTGCCAACTTAGGTAAGTTAAATAATGAAAAATCTAAACTTATACTATTTTCGGAGAAATTAAATAAGAGTAGCTCTTCTAAATTTAATAAATCGGATAACTCTACATACCGATGTAAATAACTATATCTAGCACTAAGTGATCTTAGAGTGGGGTGATTTTTAATGACTAAAGAATCAATATTTAACCCATCCAAAACAAGAAATTCTAGATTCATTAGTGAATCGACCTCTATTTTAGAAATTCCAGTATTAGAAATGTCTATAGACTTTAATAATACATGATTTGAAAATTCAATTACCGACAAATCATTCCAGGATACATCTAAGAACTCTAGTAAAGAAGTATCAGGTAGAATTAATTCAGAAATATGGTTACGTTCTAAGTTCAAATAATTTAAATTTGTTAAAGCAGACAAGTCTGCAGCTTCTAGATCATTTTTTCTTGCATTTAAGTATTGAAGATTTATAAATGCTTCTATACCTTCTAAGGATGAAATGTTCTTGCTTTCTATATCAAGTGAATCAACCAATCTAGCTTCTATGCAATCTATTTGGATATCATTGTTTCTGTCAAAACCTGCAGAGATTATCTCTTCAAGCAAAATCGCATCTAGGAAGATTATAAAAGAAGTACCAACAGCTGCATCACCATCATCACAATCATAGAACGAAGAGATGCCATCCTCATCCTCATCTAACTCAATAATTCCATCACAGTTCTCATCGATTTCATTCCCTACGATCTCATTAGCATCCGGATTTATGGTATCATCCAAATCATTACAATCAGTCAAGGTTCCATAACCATCCTCATCCAGATCCTGTTCAGCCTGCCCATCACAATTCTCATCGATGTCGTTATTATATATTTCTTCTACAGAGGGGTTAATAGCTGCATCTGTATCATCACAGTCATCGAAATCAGCACTAAATCCATCTTCATCTTCATCGACAAATATCCACTTAAGTACATTTAAGCTATGAGAAGGAGTAGAACTAATTCCATACATGACACCTGTGTGATCAATTGCATATTTATAAATTTCACGAATTAGTCCCTCATTATCAAGATTGAAAACCTCATTGTTTTCTATGTCCTTAATGACTCTATTTCCTATTAATAAATAGTCATTCGTTATTTCATCAAATTGGCTACAAAACCAACAAGAGTAGCCATATATCTTCTCTCCATTAATATATGCTGTTAAATATTCATCAATTATACGAAAATCTACAATGGTTCCACTGTGTAGAATACGAGCATAATGGCGGACAGAAAAATTGCTGTTTCCAGAATCTTCGTCTTGAGAAGATTGACTTTTTATAACATCACCATTCCAATTAACTCGATAATAAAATTCTCTTCTGAAAGTAGTACCAGTATTTATTTCACTCCAACGATAGTTTACCTTAAAATCAAAATAATTACTTCCAAACTGCTTAACAGCTTTAGGGCTAATGGCGGGATTATTAATATAAGAAAAGTCATCGGGTAGCGAAGTGTTATCTACAACCAGTACTTTAATTAATGTTGGATCTTCGTTTCCACTATAGGTGAAAATTCGCAATCTAAAATCTAAGTCTACTAGAACATCCGAACCGTAATAACTATCAAATTTGGTATTAACTGTATCAGTAAGGGAATAATATTCAATACCAGCATTACTCCCTACAAGTATCAATGAATCTGGAAATGTATAGGATATTAGCTCTTCTCCGTCAATATTATAAGCTTTTACCTGTCCCAGTCCTGTTGCAATTACTCTAGCTGCTTCACGATCGTAGTACAGTTCCTCTAAATCACTGAAATTCGTATTTATACTCCAGTGTGTCTGCCCCGCTGTATCGATCTTGGTAAGATAATTTATATTATCCAATGATGATATTACATATATGAACATATCATCACTATGATAATAGTCCACCATAGAATGTCCTTCTAGTTCTGCTAGTGGGTATACCTCTTCAGATATATAGGGATTATCTTGTGCTGACAGCGTATTTATGCTGATCAAGATGCTAAGGGTTGTAAAAATAAGTTTCATAATGACTCGATTAGGTAATAGGCTAATAACTGTTAATTAACAAGATAGGGTTTTCTTTCAACTTATAGGCTGGTTAATGCTAGAAAAAATCTTTATTTAATTAAGGAAACTGGCATATATTAATGCAGTTGAGATGCTGGATCTGTAAGCACCTCATATAACGAGTACTACTCCTAAGTAATAATTACTAATAAGTGCATACGTAAGATATACTAGAAATCTCTAGTTGGCAATTTAGGAAACCAGCGGTAAGCAATATCCGATTCTGGTTTTAGCACTGCCCATGCTGTTGCAAATATTATTTTCAAATCTACCCAAAACGAGATGTTTTCTTGATACCACTTTTCTAATTCTCCTTTATGGGGATATATTTTCTTTGAATAAAATTCAAGTGCGTCTTCACCTCTGTCTTTTACTGTAGTAATTAATTCTTCCTCATCTCTAAATATTAAAGATCCTATTCCTGTTAATCCTGGTCTTACTTGATATATAACTTTCTGCACATCTGGAGGGTAGTGGTCAAAGCTCTGTTTCTTCATAACTGGTCTGGGTCCTACTACACTCATATCCCCTATCAATATATTAAGCAATTGTGGCAATTCATTAATTTTAGTCTTTCTTAAGAAACCTCCCATCGGGGTTATCCTAGAATCTCCTTTAGTAGTAATAGCTCCACCCTTCATGTTTACACTATCCTTAAGCATAGTAGCAAACTTATAGACTTGAAACAGATTATTTTTAAAACCAACTCTATCCTGCTTGTAAAAAATATATCCTTCTCCAGTTAATTTTAATAAGATAACTATAGGAATAAGTAATGGACTTAATAATACGATAGCTGTAAAGGATGAAGCGATATCTGATAGTCGCTTAAATAATAAATACATAATTAAGTACTATTTTTTTTATAATAACTACTACCATAATAGTATAAAACTGGGAAAAGCCACACATAGGGTACTCTTATAATATTGTGATATAAAGAAAGTAAGAGCAGGGGTATAAATAAAAATATTTCATATCTAAAGTCTCCAGTAAAAAGGAAATGATAATAACTCAAAACAAAAAATAAAAAGCCTACCATTCCATAAGCAAATAGGATGTTTCCTAATAAGCTGTGAATTTCTAAATGATCTTCAAAACGAAGTTTCATTACATTTTCTCCTGCTCCAAATAACAGATATTTAGGATATTTGACAATTTTCCAATAGCCACGCATCAGAAAAGAATCATGAATTCCATTTCCCGCATATTTAGTTTCTATTCTATCCAAATCCTTGTCAATAGTTATGGGACTAATCTTATAATGAAGTAAAAGTAAAAATATACTCACTAAGATAGCTATTAGAACTAATCGAGCTCTTACAAAAAATAAAACGACCCCAGCAATAATCGTTGTCAACATACTCATTCTAGAAATCGAAATAAAGCTAGCCGAAATTGAGAATATAAGTGCTAAAGATACTATATGTTCTAGCCAGTTATAATCTCTTTTAGAAATAAATATTAATGAGGATAACATGAGTAAATAATATGCCCAATGCGAAAATTGATTTTTATTTATAAAAAACAGCAAAGGTCTTCCATCAAATGAATAAAAGATAAGATAGATGAAATAAGGAATAATAGTTAATAAACTTACCACCATCCATGTTCTTACTGTTAATTCAAATCTCTTTTTAAACAAGAGAAACACGAAAAAAGCAAAGAAAAAATAGATAAGATATGTACCGCTATCAAGGATAAATTTATAACTGCCCGCTACATTCTTATATTTAATATAATAAAATACATTAACAGGTACTGTCCACAAAGAAAAAAGGAAAAGGTAGAGGAAAGGTTTTACTCTATAGGTAAGGCGTAGATCTTTGTAAAAATGGATAAAACCAAAAATTACAAATATTATAGTTAATATGCTTGATACTTGGACATGGCCATATCCAAATATTTTAATAGGATAGGTAAGAAATATTAAGCCGAAAGTTGCAACCATCAAAACCTCAAGAAAATTATATTCCTTTCTGTTTAAATTAACGGCTAGATATTCTTGAGATATATTGTTCAACGATTAGTTTAACTTATTTACTATGTAATTAAAGTAGTTTACATTTTCTGATCAAGACTCTTTCCTGTCTCAATATGGTTAAAATCAGATAAATGCTGTGATATGAATTTTACGACATCAGATTTGACAATCTCCGTAGAAAACAATTTTTTAAACTGAGAGACAATATTTTGGACTTGCTCATTTGACAATCTTTCTGCGTTTTTAATAACACCTAAGGCTGAAAATGAGTCCATATCGATCTTATCACCTTCGGTGTAAAATTCTTCATATTGCTTTTCTCCACTAGTACTGCTACTAAATAAATATATAGGATATTTTTTGATATTGGGATTCCATCTAGATGCCTTATCTTTAGCTTCGTCTTCAGAAGAACATATATCGGCTTCTAAGCCTAATTCTTCTAAAAATAATTTCGCTATGTATGAGAAAGTTAGCATTTGCTCTTTACCCAATTTAGGAAAAAATATATCGCCACTGCCTCCTAATAGGCAGGCCAACATACATAGCTGTCCGCTCTCTTCTCTACTTACAAAATAACGTCTAACATCACTAGGAGAAGACAAGGGTTGTCTCTTCATAATTCTCTCTATAAATCCTGCCAATAAACTTCCATTACTAAAAGCTACATTAGCAAATCTAGCCGTTGTAATTTTTATTTGGTCACTATATGAAAGTAAAACTTTTTCCATAAGTTTTTTACTGGCACCCATAACATTTACTGGATTAGATGCTTTGTCGGTCGATACAGAAAAAAAGTGACTTGGTTTATTTTTTAATGCAAGATCAATTAATTTTTGAGTATTAAAAACATTGTTGTTAACCATTGCTTCTATAGCTAAATGATCCTTCTCAGAACGCACATGTTTATGCGCAGCAAAACATGCTACTATATCAAATTTTCGAGACTTATACATTTTCTCAAAAACGGATCCACCAAAATCAAAAGGATAAGTAATAAATTCCTCAGGCATAAAGATATTTTGGCTTCTTAAATCTCTAGTCAACTCTGTCAGACCATTTTCACTGTAGTCAACTACTACCACGCTTTTAGGCTCAAAAGGCAATATCGCTTTTATAAAAGATGAGCCTATCGTTCCAGCACCACCAATTATTAAGATACTCTTACCCTTAACCTTTTCAAATAACTCTGATCTATTACTCTTAATATCCTGTAAGAAATAAGATTCTTGTCTTATTGTTATTTTGTCTTTGGTAAATTGATCTAAATTAAAATTTAACATGATTTAATTTTTTTTGCCCTATTTAAAAAGCGAAACTATTTTTTACAATCTATAAATTCACGAGTACTTTATATTCAAAAAACACCTTTTATGGTATCAACAACTTGTCCTAATTCTTTATCAGTAAGATTGACACTACTAGGTATACTAAGACAATGAGAATGAATATCTCGTGAAGAATCATTTAGCTGAACATAATCGTTTTCGGAAAACATAGGTAACTGATTCATAGGATACCAAAATGGTCTGGCTATAATATTATTACTTTTTAATGCAGCTAAAATTTCTTCCTGCTTAGTACTATAAAATGTAAATAACCAACAATTAGGATCGCACTCACTATTTACTTTTTGAAATTTAATATCACCTACATCTTTTAGATTTTCTCGGTAATATTTATCAATGTATTTCTTCTTTTTTATGAACTCCGGTAACTGTTCCATTTGGGCTACGCCTATAGCCGCCAAGATATTCACTAATCTATAATTAAAACCTATTTCATCATGAAAGTACGATTCCGGATCTACTTTAGCTTGTGTAGATAGATGCTTAGCTCGTTTAGCATAAACTTGATCGTTAGTCACTAATACGCCTCCACCTCCAGTTGTAATAATCTTATTTCCATTAAATGAGAATACATTCATAAGGCCAAATGAACCAGCCGATTTATTCTCCCATTTAGATCCGAGGGCCTCTGTACTATCTTCTATGACATGAATATTATATTTATCAGCTATCTGCATGAGTTTAGGCATATTGCACATGTTTCCTAATACATGTACTGGCATAACTGCTTTTACAGATTCAGAATTATTACTTTCTAACCAGTTTTCTAAAAGCTCTAGGTCCATCTGCCAAGTATCAGGATCTACATCTATAAAGACAGGTGTTGCATTTGTATATGCAACTGCATTTGCTGAAGCTATGAATGTAATATTAGGTACTAAGACTATATCCCCTCTGTTTATACCAAGAATATGCATGGCTAAATGTAGTCCGCTTGTACCATTACTTGTAGCTACTCCATATTTATTACTTGAGAATTCCGCAACTATATTTTCAAATTGAGAAACGTATGCACCTGCAGAACTGACCCAACCAGTTTCAATACAATCGGTCACATATTTCAACTCATTACCACCTAAGTGTGGTATAGATAAAGGGATCATATAATTAGAATTAAAAGAAAATTAATAATACTTAGAGGAAGTCAATTCATTAAATAAATTAAACCCGTCCCATAAGTAATGGAAATTTAATGCTTTTCCTACAGGAACGATTCTATCTATTCCTTCGCCCATATTACTCAATAAAATATTGCGAATTTCATCCTGACTTAGTCCTAAATATGAAATAGATTGAACTTTTTTATTGATAAATTTATTTAATTCTGTTAAATCATTTATTTGCTTATAATACAGGTAGCCAGCCCCGCAAGAGTCTAGCAAAGAGGACGCTTTCAACTGAACAAAATTTACATAATTAGTCGGATTATAAACTTTATCTATTTTCTGATCTAAACAGTCTAAAGCAATCTTATTTAATTTAAGATTAGCTATGGAAAATATGTCATTATCATACATTTTTTCAACGTGCGCTCTCAGATAAACTTCAAATTCTATTAAAAATTTATCTGCATCTTCAATAGAACCTAAAATAAAAAGTGATTGTGGACAAGAACACCCTAATTGATCAAAAGTGTAAACATCATTGTAAAAATTCTTGATAAAAACCTCTTTCCCTTTTTCATCTAATTCAAAAAATGATTTGGGTTTTATTATGGACATAGAGTTCCTATCAGCAAAATATAAATCTTTAACTCTTGGCTTAGTTGTAAATTTTTTAAAAACACTAATTGTATTATCTCCTCCCCAAATTATTCTTACATCTGCTATGGATGAAAAATAATCTGTTATATCATGGTCTCTGTCATAACTTACAATATGTATATATTCTTTAAGCACTCTGTACTGATCTGATGCTAGTATATTATTCAAGAGCAGAATAAGCTCACTTATGAGTGGACTGTCTATTCTTCGAGATATTCTTAAAAGATTTTTATTTCCACAAAGCAGTGAAATCATAAGACTATAGACAAACATAGTGTCTACATTTGCTGGACAAATATGTAGTACTAATCCTTTAGGGAATAAATACTTTCTGTTTTCTAAAATACTCGATTCCTTTACTAATTCTTCTAAGTTACTTTTTCTTAACCAAAAGCCTAATGCCGTAAAAGCTGGAATCCTTTTAAGTAATTTATTAGTCAATATTGCTTTAGACAGGGTTTGTCCAAAATCAAAAAACAAACTATCAAATGATTCTATTGTACATTTAGAATCCTCAAGAAAAGAAACTTCTTTAAGTGAGGCTAATTTATTATCTGGCAGGTGAAATTTAATCAATCTATTTTTTTTGAAATGTGTCACTACATCCTCTAAGTTCAGCCTTAGAAGCACGACCTAATATTTTAAAATATTTTCCTTTCCATTCTAAATCATCTTCTCCCATGATCACGCCTATATCTTCTGTCAACAACGAATGCCCAGGGTAGCTTTCAGGCAACACACTTACTACTTGTATTAATCCTTTTTCGCCATGTTCACAAACAGAAAAATCTTTTGGATTTCTTATAATAACATCTGAAAAATTAGGACAATGCAGAAAACCAAGATTATTTTCCAAATAAACAGAACCAACTTGCTCTACCATTCCGTAAAAATTATATATCTGATTCAGTCCGAATTTTTCTTTCAATCTTTTTTTGAAAGTATCATTATCGACAGCCTGGTCTAACAATTTTTTCCATCCTCCGCTATGTATAAGGACGGCATTTGAAAGATCGAGTTCATTATCCTCTAATGCCATCAAATATTTCCAAACCATAAAGGTAAAACCAAATAATAAAATTTTCTGTCCATTATATTTAGAAATGAAAGATGATAAAGCTTCTCTATCTAAATCCATTTTGTCGTCAAGAATATAATGGTGTTTTTTTCCATAAATAGACATCCCTAAAATACCAGCTCCCCTTGCGGAATACGACCTTCTATCTTTTACTACAGAAAGAGAGTCAATAATAAGCATAGGTAATCTTTCCTGACCTAAGACATGGGTCATAATATGACTTAAGGCTAACGACTGATTTTTAGCGGTATTTCTATCCAAATAAATTTTACTTGGAACATTTCCTGTTGTTCCACTAGATTTTAATACTTTATATATATTCTCCTTTTTAACAGAACTGATATCCGCTTGTTTAAAAATAGACACCGGAAGGAAAGGTAAATCACTAATTGAGTTTATGCCTTTATTAAACAAGGCAGTTTTAATTCTCGCGTATTCTTCTGAATTAGTAGTGTGGTGATCGTCTAAGCGTTTAAGATGCTTAAATAAGCTAATTTCTTTTTGCTGTTTAGGCAAAGAGTATTCATTTATACCTAGGTATTCCTCAAACATCTTTTGATTTTAAGGCTTTATAGTTAATTTTTCCATTAGAAGTCAAAGGTAAAGTATTTATTATTTCTAATTTTATTTTAGCGGGATGAATTCCGTAGGCACTGTAAATGGCTTTTTTAACTTCTTTAACATTATCTAACTCAACAGAATAAAGCTTAATGAATTTATCTTTATCATTAAGTACAGCGACAAGATTATCTGGAAAATTAATTTTAATAAAATTTTCTAATTCATCTAGGTTTACTCTTTTACCATTGATTTTAGAAAATCTCTTTATTCTTCCTGTAATAAAATAATATCCATCTTGATCTACTTTTGCAAGGTCACCAGTTTTCAGCCACAGTGGGGACTTATATGTCTCTAAGTCTATTGAGTCTGTTGCATATCCTCCAAAGACATTAGGCCCTTTGTAATTTAGTTCTCCTTCTTCAATTTTAAATGTACCGTTCTTAATTGGCTTTCCTATGGAACCAGTTTTTTCTTTTATCATTTTAGGATCTAAATAAGAAATTCTTGCTGATGCCTCTGTCTGTCCATACATTATATAAAATAGAACACTATTCTCTGAGCACCAGTTGCTAAATTCCAGGATTAAATTTTCAGAAAGTTTTCCTCCTGCTTGAGTTAGATACTTAAGACTAGGATATTTCTTTTTCAGAAAACCTATTCGTTTTAATATTTCATAATTATATGGAACTCCAGCAAAGGTTTCATAACTGTGTTGAGTTAATTCTTCCCAGAATTCTTTCTGCATAAAAGAATATTCAGTTGCATAAATTGCTCCGCCATAAAGGCTATTAGATAGTAAAACACTTAAGCCATAGGAATAAAATACTGGGAGATTAAGTGGTACGTGACTCTTGTTGTTAATAGGCAGATATGCTGCTATAGATCTAGCGTTTTCAAATAAATTATCTTCAGAAAGTTTTACAAATTTAGGGGACCCTGTTGTTCCAGATGTACTGAGTAAAAATTTAATGTTTTTATTTAGTTTGTTTTCTTTAGGTATCGGTGTATAAAATAGGCTATCTATAAATTCATAATTATTTATAGAATCTCTTTTCGTATCATAAATTATATCTGGCTTGTATTTTTCTTCAAGTTCTAATTTCAATTCTGTTGAAATAGAATTATCTAAAAGCGCAATAGCATGTTCTGATTCAATAAATTTTAATACTACAGCGATTGAGTTTATATGCTTGTCAAGATATAAAAAAGAAAGGCACCTCTCTCTTGAATGTAGCGTATACATTCCTAAGATTTCTTCTATACTATAAGATATATTCTTAGAAGGGTTAATGATCCTAAAGGAAGGATTATTATTTATTTTTTCAATTATCATATTAAGAATCCTCCGTCAACACCTATGATCTGCCCAGTTATATATTGAGATAAATTTGAAGCTAGAAAAATAACAGTTCCAGCTATATCTTCTGGCTGACCTATGCGTTTCATTCCTATCATGTCAATATTAGACTTATATAGTTCATCTGGCATAGACTTCGTCATATCTGTCTCTATAAAACCTGGAGCAATAGCATTTACTCTTACATTATAGGGCGCAAGCTCTTTTGCTAGAGATTTAGTTAATCCTATAATGGCTGCTTTAGAAGAAGCGTAGGCAGTCTGACCTTTATTCCCATTTACACCAACTATAGATGATACATTAATAATAGAACCAGATTTTTGTTTTAAAAAAAACTTAGTAGCTTGTTGAGCCACATAGTAACTTCCAAAAACATTAGTACTGTATATTTCTTTAAGTAAAGTCTCAGAGATCATAGGTATAAACCCATCCTTCATTATGCCTGCATTATTAACTATGCTATCCAGGGTCACCTTGTTTTTTCTTAATTGTCTGAACATATCTTTCACTTCTGTGGCGGACGATATGTCACAAGTATATACTAGATGGTCTTGATTTTTATCTAATTCGCTCTTAAGTTGATCCAGCAAGGCTAGATTCCTAGAAACTAAAATCATTCTAGCTCCTTGTTGAGCTGCTTCAATAACAATAGATCTTCCAATACCTTTAGATGCTCCAGTTACAAGTATAGTTTTATCTTTTAATAACATATTTAGAATTTTACAATCATACCTTGATGCTCCATAAGTTCAATTATTATTTCTGGTTTATCACTAAAGAACTCATCGAATGCTTTTTGGATTCCAGGGGTTTGAAAATCATGGCTAATAATTACACCTCCTCTCTCCATCCTAGAGTAAAAGAATTCTAAACATTCTAATGTAGGTGCATATAAATCTATGTCGAGATGGACAAATGAAAAAGATAGATTCTCAAGTTTTTCTGAATTGACTTGTGGGAAAAACCCTTTAAGTACTTTTACATTCTCATACGCTGAAAGATACGCTTTGACATCTTCTAGATTAGCTTTATAGTCTCCTTTCTTAAATCCAGATTGCCGATCTATTTCTGTCTCTTCTGGCAAGCCTTCGAAAGAATCTATAACATAAAATTCTTTAGATTTAATTTTGTTTTGACTGATCAACTTAGCAGAGCAACCATTAAAAGCACCAATCTCAACTATAGCCCCACTTAATTTATTGGTACTAATTGTTAATCTTGCAATATTGAAAGCATCGAGATTAGTCAACAAAAAATGTCTCTCCTTTTTTATAGCGAGAATTTGATCAATTATTTTTTTTCTCCACGGTTTTCGAAAATGTATTAAATCGACATATAGACTACTTAATGCCTTGCTTAGTGATGAATATAATTGTTTGTACATATTCTATACTGTTATTCCGTGTTTTAATAAAATCTCTTTTGCTTTCTTAACTGAACTCATATCAATAACATCATCAGTTTCTATAGATATTTCGAATATATCTTCTAATTCAGAAATTAA
>Ga0114956_1000999_pt1 | contig 21918 bp, 23 predicted proteins | sample MaitaG_FD_87304 | JGI IMG/M metagenome (GOLD analysis project Ga0114956, IMG submission 87304) | Marine algal microbial communities from Maine, USA - Maine_Asex2 metaG | ecosystem: Host-associated > Algae > Red algae > Unclassified | place: Maine, USA | collected 2015-01-05
GCTTGGCGTCGCTGTCGCCGTTGCGGTGGCGCTTGGCGTCGCTGTCGCTGTGGCGGTGGGTGTCGCGGTGGCGGTGGGAGTTGGTGTTGCCGGGAGTGGCGTTGGTGTTGGCGCAACACCTTGTGGTAGCAGCCCAATGTCGAACGTAAGCTCGTTGCCGAACTCGACGATGAAGACATCACTGAACAACGTGTCGGCATCGAAGTCGCTGTCGATTGCGTCGTCACCACCAGCGTCTTTGGCCGTCACGAAGCGATCGCCCTCGTTGCGATAGCGCAGCTGCCAAGAACCGGGCCCAAGCTGGACCTCGTAGCTGCCGTCAGCTTCGACGATGCCGCTGCCAACGAAGTCTCCTGACCCGCGGAGATAATCGAAGCGGTCGTTGTCTGCAGGACGGAAGGTCGGTTCGCCTGCGTCTCGGATTCCGTTGAGGTTGGTGTCTTCGAAAACCACGCCGGAGACAGTCGTTCCAGTGGCAATGCCCGCGTCACGGTCTTCGATTCCGGCGCGAGCTACGAATGGATCGGTGGTCCCAGTAGCAAATCCTTCATCGGTTACGTCACTGTCGATCGAATCATCAGCACCGACATCAGCCAAGGTGAAGAACAGCGACGACGGTCTAAAGAACTCGACGTCGTACCAAGCCGGTGAGCCGGTGAACGAGTAGTTGCCGCTTGGGTCGGTCGTGAGGTTTGCGATAACCGAAGGAAACGTTGTGGAGCCGCCAACCTCGTATTGCCTGATCGCAACGTCCGCACTGGCTATTCCGGGTTCAGAGGCGTCCTGGAGTCCGTTGCCGTTGAGGTCGTCGAAAAGTGTGCCGAGGATCGTGACGGTTGAGCTGGTCGGTGCCGGAGGCGAGTTCGCTGTGATCCAGTCTGCAAACACGGCGACTTTGGCGAAGACCCCAATGTTCTGGCAACCGGGCTCGGTCCATGAGCTGATGCCAGCGACCTTGACCTCGCCGCCGACGTCGATTACCAGCGGACCACCGCTGTCGCCCTGGCAGACGGTCTGTCCGCTGGCTAGGGGTTCCGAGCAGATCTCGACCGCTGGGTCGTAGTTCGATCCGGCGATTGCTTCGCAGGCGGGGTCGCCTAAGAGGCCGACGGTGCCGCTACGCAGGTCGGCCGGGGCGGGCTGACCGAACGTCGTGAGGCCCCAGCCCGTGACGTCAACATTGGTGCCAACTGCACCGGCGGTGTCAGCTGCGGTCGCGAGCGGAATCGTCGCCACAGTTGGCCCTAGCGTCACTGGCGTGGCGAGTTCGATAAGGGCGACGTCGCTCTTCGACACACTGAAGAAGTCCCCCTCGACGTAGTCGGGGTGAACCGTGACGGTTGCGGCGTGACTGGCCTGACCTGCTGCGAGGTCGTTGGCGGTCGCAGATCCCGCAACGATGAAGACATTGAGGGGATCGGCGACGTTCTCAACGCAGTGCGCCGCAGTGAGCACCAGGTTGGGGGCAATCAAGCTGCCGCCGCATGCGCTTCCGAAGAGATTCGTGTTGACCAGATAGACCTGCCAAGGCGCCTCGGTGATCGGAATCGGATCGCCATTGATCACTGCTTCGGCGTCGGAACCCGTTGAGACCGAGATTCCGATCGCAAAGCCAGCGATGCAGGCGAGCGCAACAGTCACGCGAAGCATACGTCTAGAAAAGCGTTGCATCATGTGCCCCTCTGCCCCGGAAGCGCAGATAGCACGACCGCAAATATCATGTAGAAGAGTATAGCGGGCAACACAGTCGTGATCGTTAATCTGCTGCGTCGAGAACTGCTCGAGCGGGTAGGGGCCCATCTCTGGAAGTGGAGTCACGAGCCGCCGTGTGCTGAACTTGATGTGTTGCAACAGTTCGTAGGGGAAATACGGCGTCAATGTGTTCTTGCCGCTCATCGAAGAGGCCGGCGAAGGTCACATCAACTCGACCTCGTCAATGGCGGGCCTGATCGCTGGCTCGACCGCCAATTGACCACGATGCAAGATGACCGCTCACTCACCAAAGCCTGAAACTCACCAATAACACTCACTAGAAAGCACGGAGAACACCCCTATGCCAATGGCAGTTCACGCCGCCGCCAATCCCGACAAGGTGGCCACCATCATGGTGCCTTCGGGAGAGTCGCTGACCTATGGCGAACTCAACCAACGCAGCATTCGCTTGGCGCGCGTGCTGCGCGACGCTGGTCTAAGTGCCGGCGACGTCGTTGCCATTTTCATGGATAACAACATTCGCTATCACGAGGTGTACTGGGCAGCAGTTCGCAGCGGCATGTATCTGTGCGCGGTCAACAAGTACCTGACTGCCGAAGAGGCCGCCTACATCATCAACGATTCGGGTGCCAAGGCCGTGGTCACGTCGACGGCACTGGCTGAGGCTGCGGTTGGCATGCTGAGCGATCTCGACGAGTGCCCGATCCGGTTGGTTGTCGACGGCTCGCTCGAGGGTTTCGAGAGCTACGAAGACGCGACGGCCGAGGTCTCGGCCGATCCGCTCGACGAGGAGCCGCTCGGCGACTTTATGAACTACTCCTCGGGCACAACGGGTCGCCCTAAGGGCATCAAACGGCCACTATCAGGTAACGACTTCAGCCAACCAGCTGCGCTCGACAATCTGGTCGGCGCTCTCTACAGCGTCGACGAGAACACCACTTACCTGTCGCCCGCGCCGCTGTATCACTCGGCGCCACTGGCATTCACTGCGGCCGTGCACAGCCTCGGTGGCACCAACGTGCTCATGACGAAGTTCGACCCACTGCTGTCGTTGCAAACGATCGAGTCGCACGAGATCACCCACAGCCAGTGGGTGCCAACCATGTTCATCCGCATGCTCAAGCTCGACGACGGCGACCGGTTGGGTCACGATCTCTCTAGCCACCAGGTCGCCATCCATGCGGCCGCGCCGTGCCCGGTCGACGTAAAGCAACAGATGATCGACTGGTGGGGCCCGATCATCTGGGAGTACTACGGCGGCACCGAACTTAACGGCATGACCGTGTGCAATAGCGAGCAATGGTTGGGCCACCGCGGCACGGTCGGAAGTTCGATTCTCGGCACCTTGCATATCTGCGACGAGGCCGGTGTCGAGCTGCCCAACGGCGAGCCCGGCACCGTGTACTTCGAGCGCGACGAGATGCCGTTCGAGTATCACAACGATCCTGACAAGACCGAGGGCTCAAAGCACCCGAGAAACCCGCTGTGGACCAAGCTGGGCGATGTCGGCTATCTCGACGACGACGGCTTCTTATATCTCACCGACCGCGAGTCGTTTATGATCATCTCGGGCGGCGTGAACATCTATCCGCAAGAGATCGAAGATGCTCTCGTGATGCATCCATTGGTCGCCGACGTCGCAGTGTTTGGTGTGCCGAACCCCAACACCGGCGAAGAGGTCAAGGCCGTGGTGCAGTTGGCCGATGGTGTTGAGGCGAGCGATGCCGTTGCAGGCGAACTGATAGAGCACGCTCGCGCAAACCTCGCCAAGTACAAGGTGCCGCGCAGCATCGACTTCGAAGCCGAACTGCCGCGGCTTGATACCGGCAAGCTCTACAAGCGTCTACTCAAAGACCGCTACTGGGGCAACCACGACTCACGCATCGTTTAGAAACACCTCGTTTAGGAGCACTCATGCAAATTGGTGTCGTTTATCCCCAGATCGAGCTGGGCGGAAACCCAGACGCAGTGCGAGCTATTGGTCGCGCGACCGAAGACAACGGCTTTGACTATCTGCTGGCATACGACCATGTCGTCGGTGCCGAGCATCGCGATCGCGACCCTGAGCTGTGGGGTCCCTATAGCGAGAACGATCCGTTCCACGAGCCGATGGTGATGTTCGGGTACCTGGCAGGCATCACCGAGCGCATCGGTCTGGCTACCGGCGTCATCATCATGCCCCAGCGCCAAACGGTGCTACTAGCTAAGCAGGCGGCCGACCTCGATCTGCTGTCGGGTGAACGGCTGCGGCTCGGCGTTGGCGTGGGCTGGAACTGGGTCGAATACGACGCGCTCGGCCAAGACTTCTCAACACGAGGGCGTCGTGCAAACGAACAGATTGAGTTCATGCGCAGGCTCTGGAGCGAACCGTTAGTCGATTGGAAGGGCGAGTTCGACATGATCGAGCGCGGCAACGTGCTGCCCCACCCCAAGCGACAGATCCCGATCTGGGTCGGCGGGTTCAGCGAGCCTGCCTGGCGTCGCGGTGCGACACTGGGCGACGGCTTTATGTTCGCTGGCACACTTGAGCGGGCGATGACGGGCCTCGACCGACTGACCGCGATCGCCAAAGAAAACGGTCGTGACATGACTGGCTTCGGCAAAGAGCTCGTGCGCACTCGCCCCGGTGACGCGCACACTGCGATCGACGATCTGCGACGATGGCGAGATGCTGGCGGTACGCACTTCGCTATTGCTTCAATGGACATGGGACTCGACTCGATCGAAGCCCATATCGACTTCGTCGCTCAGGTTCGCGACGGTGCCGAAAGCTAACTTGGCGCTATGGACTTTCCGCTCCCCAACACGTCAAACGATCTCTCTGGGCAGGTCGCACTAGTAACTGGCACGACCTCGGGCCTCGGTCGGCGCTTTGCGTTGGTACTCGCCAATGCGGGTGCCCACGTGGTCTTGACCGGCCGACGCACCGAGCGGCTCGACGAGCTCGCTAAAGAGATTCGTGACAGCGGCGGCCAAGCGACGCCATTTCGCCTCGACATGACCGACGCCGCAAACATCACCGCGGTGGTCGAAGACAGCTGGCGCGAAGTCGGTCCGATTCAGATCCTGGTCAACAACGCCGGCGTGCCCGACGCCCAGCGGGCCCACAAGATGGATCTCGAGCTCGTCGACTTGGTCTTTGACACCAACCTGCGTGGGCCATGGTGGCTCTCGACCGAAGTCGCAAAGCGGCTCATCGACGACAAGCTCCCCGGCCGCATGGTCAACATCTCAAGCATGGGCGGCTTCAACTACACCGGCATCGGCGCGGCCCTCTACTCGGTCACTAAGGCTGGCATTTCACGTATGACCGAGGTCATGGCGGTCGAATGGTCACGTAACCACATCAACGTAAACGCCATTGCCCCGGGGCTGTTCGCTTCGGAAATGACCGACGGCATGCTCGACCGCATGGGCGACTTCTACGAGAACTTCCCCCGCAAGCGCATTGCCCACCCACCCCAGCTCGACTCGACGCTGCTCTATCTCTGCTCACCGGCCAGCGAGACCGTGACCGGCACCGTCATCAAGGTCGACGACGGCCAGGGGTCGCGCTAGAAGCTCGGGCGATATTCGTTGCGCAACGGTTCGCCGCTTTGCAGCTTGGCGAGATTCTCAGCCGCGAGCTGCCAGGTGTTGGTCACGTAGTTGTCGACCGACACCGCCGAGTGCGGTGACAGGTAGAGGTTCGGCGCATCCCATAGCGGGGAGTCTTCGGGCACCGGTTCGAGCAGCGTCACGTCGAGCAACGCAGCGCCGAGGTGACCCGACGTGAGTGCCGCCAGCAGATCGGCCTCGACCACGTGTGTACCTCGCCCGACGTTCTGAAACAGGCACCCGGGCTTCATGGCGCCGATCATCTCCGCGTCGAACAGGTTGGTCGTTTCGGGCGAGCCCGGAAGCGCACACAGCACCATGTCTGCCCGTGGCAGCAGCGACGCCAGATCAGCGGCCGGGTGCAGCTCGTCGACATCAGGGTCGGTATCGCCCTGTGACGCTGAGCGTCGGGTCGCCAGCACGGTGATGCCGAATGCTCGCGCCCGACGCGCAACCTCGCGACCAATCGCCCCGAACCCGGCGATCACCATCGTCAGGCCATTGATCTCGGTGCCATAGGCCATCTCCCAGACCCGGTCCCGTTGCTGCTGATCGAATACCCGCAGCTGCTTGTAGACCTGCAGGTAACGGGCGAACACGAATTCGGCGATCGACACCGCGGCGATACCACTGCCGGTCGACACCCGCACCCCTCGACCGACTAGGCCGTCAGCATCGATGTGGTCAAGGCCAGCCGACGCAGCCTGGAACCATGTGAGCTTCGGGAACAGGTCGAGGTGTGCATCGGGTGAATCGATCGAGATCACGATGTCGGTTTCGGCCCAGATCGCCCGGGTCGCATCGTCAACCTCGGGTAGTTCGAGGCCCTCGGCCGGTGAGCCGGCCAAGCGCCCGCCGAACTTGCCTTTCTCCGCGCGCACTTCCATCGACTCGGCATACGGCGTCAGCTGTACCCGCACGTTTGGGTCGATTGCCTGTAAACGCTCGGCCAGCTCGCCATCGTCGGGGAACGGAAGCAGGACCGCTACCAACGGGCCTGCGGTTGCAGATTCGGTCACGTTCGTCGAGCTATTCCTTGGGGCGTTTCATCCACGGCGAGCTGTCTTTGATGTCTTCGACCTCTGCTCCTGCTTCGGCCCACCCAGCGAAACCTGGTTCGAGGTGTGCGACGTTGGTGAAACCCAGATCTTGCACCGCCTTGGCCGCAATGGCAGAGCGCCAACCGGCGGCGCAATGCAGCACGTAGCGACCGTCGAGTTCGTAGCGCTCGTCGTGATACGGGCTCTCGGGGTCGAACCAGAACTCGAGCATGCCGCGCGGCGCCGAGACGGCACCAGGGATCACACCCAGCCGGATTCGCTCACGGATGTCGCGAATATCGACCACCGTGCAGGTGCCAGCGGCCAACTCTGACTGGAGCTCTTCGACGGTCAGCTCCTCGATCTCGGCGCGAGCCGCCGCGACCACATCATGGATGTTCTTGCGTGTCATGCCACGACGCTAGGTGATTGACGCGTGTCGGCGGCAACTACGGTCGCGGGGTGGTTACCACCGCCCGTGGGCAGGGCAAACAAGCGCGGTCGGCATTCGCGGCCGAGCATTTCGGGCTGGTCTGGTTCAGCGGCCTTATCTGGCACATCTGTCGGTGGGGTGTCGCATTCCTCGGCACCTTCTTGCTCAACGAGCTGACCGGCTCGCCCCGACTCGTGCAGCTGGCCGGCACGACGCTGTATGCCCCGTTGCTGGTTGGGGGCGTTCTCGGCGGCGTTGTGTCAGATCGCTTCGATCGGCTGACCACGGTGCGGTCACAAATGGCGCTGCTCGTTCCGCTCTCAATCGCACTCGGACTTGTTGTGCGAGCCGACCGCATCGAGGTCTGGATGATCTACGTGTTCATGTTCATCGTGGGTCTCGGCTGGGTCAGTGACATGACGAGTCGCCGGGCGCTCGTCTTCGACCTTGTCGGCGAAGACCGCCTCGACAACGCCATGGCTATGGAAGCCCTGAGCCTGTCGCTCGGAATGATCTTCGGCGCCCTTGTGGGTGGTTATGCCGTTGACGCGGTTGGCATCGGGGCGTCGTATCTCGTGATCGGCGGTCTAGCCCTCGTCGGCTTCGTGGCGCTCGTTCCAGTGAGCGCACCCACCAAGCAACGGATCTCGACGCCAACCTCGCCGCGCAGCGACCTGGTCGACGGTCTGCGCATGGCTCGGCGCAACCGCGCCCTGCTGAGCATCCTGGGCGTCACGGTGATCGCGAACTTCTTTCAGTTCAACTACTTCCCCATCATCCCGGCTCGAGCCGAAGCGTTCGACTCGCCGCCGTTTCTCGTGGGGCTCCTCGCGGCTGGCACCGGCATCGGCATGATGACCGGCAGCCTGCTCTTCGCACGACTCAAGCCCGCGCTGCGTGGCCGGGTCTACATCGCAGGCATTTCGGTCGGCCTGATCTTCCTCGTGCCATTCGCTCTCGCCGGCACCTACTCAATCGCATTCGCCGCCATCGTCGGATCAGGTCTGGGCAGCGGGTTCTTCGCAGCGACCCAATCGACGCTGGTGATGAATTCGGTCAGCGAAGAGATGCGTGGCCGGGCGCTTGGCCTGCTGTCAATGGCGATCGGCGCGCTGCCGGTTGGCATGTACGCGCTCGGTGAACTTGCCGAGCAAACGAGCATTCGCACTGCGATCGTCACCAGTGCGGCCGCCGGACTGGTCGCTCTCTTCGGATGGCTCCGCTTGCGACCCGAGGTGCTGGCGATGAGCTGAGTCAGCTGTCGCGCCTGAAATGCTCGACCAGAGGGAAGATGATGGGTTCGTCGTCCATCACCGTGACGGCGGCGGCATGATCCTCGGCTGACCAGGGCACGAACGCGTCAGCGGCGTCAAGCACTCGTGGCAACAGCTCCAGATCGCCGACGGTGCAGATACTGGTGACACCGGGCGTCGACAGTGCAAAGCCGACACCACGTGCGATGAGTTCTTGTTCGGTGAATGGCTCATACCAACACCGGTGAGACGGCACGGTCGCACCCCAGGGTCGGCGGGCGATCGACTTGATGATCTGCACGCCGATGTCATGTTCAGCGCAGTGATCGAGCAGTGCTTGAGCGTCAGCCCGGTAGACGGGGTCGGCCCACACCTTGGGGTAGATCGGGAACATGACCGTGTCGAGGTCATAGCGCTTGCAGGCCTCAAGATGGGCCTTTGGTGCGCCCAAGTCATGGCCGGTCACACCAGCGAACCGCGTGAGGCCTTCGTCGCGTGCTGCGGTGATGACGTCAAACGCTTCTGATGCTCGGTCGAGTTCGTCGAGGTCGGTGATCGCGTGGGCCTGGTAGAGATCGACGTGGTCGCACCCGAATCGGCCGAGGGTTCGCTCAAGATCTCGTTGGGCGTCGTGTCGAGCCCGTTCGGCGGTCTTGGCGCCGATGAAGAGTCGTTCGCGGACCGCAGGAATGTGGGGGCCGACGGCCAGTTCCGCGTCGCCATAGCGCGGTGCGATGTCGAGGTGATTCACACCACGGTCGAGCGCCATGTGGAAATGCGCTTCGGCCGTTGCCGGGGTCTCGTGACCAAACGCAGCGCCACCCAGAATCGCCAAACTTGACTGATGGTTGGTGCGCCCGAGCCGTCGTGTCTGCATCTCTCGACGTTAGAGCACAGATGTGGGCAGGTGTTCGGGCTTCATGTCGATGAAAGTCGAGGTCGCAGTGGCCACCAGACCATCGGGACCGGTCGCGGTGGCCTCGAGATACCGCTTGCGACCATCGGTGCGCGTCTCGCGGGCACGAAACTCAAGCTCGGCCTCGACCGGCGCCGGGCCCACGAACCGCACGGCCAGCTCGCCAGTGAAGGCCGATGGCGTACCGGTCGCACGAAAGACCGAGCCCATGACCTCATCAAAGAGCGCGCACAGCACGCCACCATGCACCCGACCGGGTGGCCCTTCGAACACGCGGCCGACGGTCACCCGCCCGACCGCTTCATCGCCGTCTCGGAAGTAACTCGCCCCGATGCCGCCCGGGTTCAGGTGGCCGCCAACGATCGAGGCGACGTCGAAGTCCATCTGCGAACCGTCGGGCGGCGGTGCGGGCCACGCACCGGTGTCGAGAAACTCATGCACTCGGTTGCGACGCCCGAACAGCTCCTGCTTCGCTCTCGGCTCGACGGCAGCCAACGGTGCGCCAAGCGCCCGCAAGCCCTCGCTGAGTTTCGTCATCTGCTCTGCGTCGGCGGGGCGAGTGATGATCAGCTCCGCAAGCCGTCTCATCTCACTGGCAAGCTCGTGTTGTGTGTCCACGGTCAGAATCTAGAGCGGCTCACGAGGTGACAGGCAAGGCTGCGTTTCCTTACAGAACCTTGACGGGCAGCGAGTGGTTTCTTCACATAGCTCCAGCACACTCGCGCGAGCACCCAAAGGACATCAGACATCATGAATATCTCCTTAACCCCACGGTTCCTAACGCTTGTCGTTTCTCTCGTCTTGATCGCCGGCGCATGCGCCGGTTCCGCTGGCGAGGTCGCTTCGACGACCGCCCCGGCCGTCGCTCTCTCCGAACAACCCGAACCCCACGACGGCGAGCACAGCCACGATGGCGACGAGGATCACAGCACCGACATCGAAGCTGCCTCTGGCACGGGCCTCGACCTGGCGCTGTTCTTCCCAGGCTCATTGACTGAGGAAGCAACGACGGAACCGTGCACGCTCAGCGGCGGCGTTGAGACGACGTGCTACCGCATCACGGTGGCCGGTGACCCAGTCACCTACGACACCGGTCCGTTCTGCCCCGCCACGATTACTGACACGGCCGAGGCTGGCGGGATCTGGCTCGATGGCAACGACGTGTACGACGTCGATGGCGCATTTATTGCCGGTCTGGCCGAACTCTACGACGACCCCAACTGGCAGATGTTCGACGAAGACGGCAACGTGAACATCACCGAGACTGCCGAAGAGTTCGATCTTGCCGCCCGTCCTGACGTCGATCCGTCATTACAGAATCACTGCGTTGAGGGCCGCCTCGAATGGCTTGACAACGGCGAACCGATCTCAAGCACCGTGCTCATCCCTACCGCACCCGTTCTCGCTGACGGCGTTGCCGAATACCGGGGCAACCTCGGCGTGACACTTGACGGCGTTGTGATCGCCCAGCCAGCACCCGTCGATGCGATCCTGTCTGCCTACACGATTGCGGCTTTTGACGACTGCGGTGGCCACTACAACCCCAACGACGGCTACCACCTACATGGCGCTACAGGTTGCTCAGAGGCTGGCGAAGCAGGCGAGGGCGAAACCTCGATCTTCGCCTACGCCATCGATGGCTTTGCCGTGCACAGTCCACTCGATGATGCAGCAGACCTCGACGAGTGCAACGGCCACAAAACCGAAGAACTTGGCTATCACTACCACGCCAACGGCGCAGAGCAGAACCTGGTGATCCAGTGCCTGATCGGCCAGACCGCAATCAACAACGCCGATGCTGGCAGTGGTGGTGCGGGTGGTGGTGCGGGTGGTGGTGCGGGTGGCGGCCGTGGCGAACGTGGCGAACGTCTTGGTCCACCGCCTGGAGACGGCTAGCAGAAGCTGGCGAGTGCCAAAGATCTGCTAGCGGTCGCCGGTGCCGCGGTTGCGGCTCGGCCCACCGCCCTGGTGCTGCGTGGCGTTGCTGACGCCGCCGCTGGTACCCCGATCGGCTTGCCGGCTTGGCTTTACGCCGCGCCGACTATTGCGAGACAGGTCAGCATGTGGCGCCACACCTGGCTCGGTTACCGACCCCGCATCGACGAACGGCTTCATGGTCGGGCCAACGCGGCCAATGACGTCATTCCACACGTTCTGCTGATCCTCGAGTTCAGTCACATCGGGACCAAATTCGACGATGTCGACGATCTTCATGCGGCCATCGACCTCGACCAAAGCCGTCGGGCCATCGGATCCGTGCCGGTTCATGAGCCAGTACCTACGCACAATGTTCTCCTCGTCTGCGGGCTTCGACCGAAGTCGGACGTCCAAGATCTGATGCATGCCAGAGCCTGCGTCATACTGCCATAGGTTTGGCCGTTCCCAGTCAGAGCATCGCTGATATCAGTCGAGCAAGGTCAGGCGGGCAGCACCCCGAACTGCCAGTCAGACAAGTTCTCGGGAATGACGTCGAGCACAAACACCAGCGCGATGAACCCCGGCTCGGCCAACGACTGATCCGCCGCGGGTGAGTAGCAACAGAGAGTTCAGCTACCCGGCGGGCAGTGTCCTTAGATCGCCCGTAAAGCTGCCCCGAATGTCCTCGGCCGGCACCGTCTCCTATCCGTCGGGAAGCCCCTGCGACTCGACGGTGACCGAATCGCACCGGCGCCTTGAGGCGGCGTCAACCAAACCCGAGTGTCATCGCTGCATCATCTGCCGAACATGGCCCCGGCGAGCAAAGCAAGGGTGAGCGCTACTACACCCACGCTGGAGATGCGCCCTAGTGCTGCTCGCCGCACGATCTGAGCCACAGCAAGTTTCACGACCTTGAACGTACCGCTGGTTCCGTTCCAAAGACGCGACTCACGACCGAGGAGGTCGACTACGTCGACTTGGCCCGTAGTCTCTCGTAGCAGCGCAACAGGGTCTGAGGATGATGTATGTCGAGTGAAGATCGGGCCACAGCGTTCGTGCGAAGGACCGACGCAGCGTTGCGCGACCTTGGCAACGCCGAAGAACTCTGGGCGGCATCTATCCGCTCGACTACCGAAGAGATGCGGCTACACGCTTTGTCGCTCGACCTCGACAACTTGATTCGCAGGGTCAAAGGGCCCTTTGAAACGTGGGCCGATGTGGCTCCGGCTCAGGTCGAGGTTGTCAGCGAAGCCGGGCCAATAAATCTGCTGTGGGTACTCAGTGCCCACCCATCAGGTCGAGTGCGAGAAGCCTTTGTTCACGAAACCAACCATCTCGCTAACGATCGCATCCTGCCCCATCTCGCCAACCGCTCAATCGACTTCGTGCCCCAAATCCGCGAGGTGGCCAGCCCGTTGGTCATGGCTCGACTCGATGAAGTCTTAGCCGAATATTGTGGTCCCGACCGTCCAGAAGTGCTGCCTACTCCGGTGCACATCGCGGTCAACAAGCTGCTTGCGCCGCGGACCGCAATGGTGAGCCCCTCGTTGTTGCACCGGTGTATCGAACTCGCGAGTACCTCGGAGATGCCACCTCCGCGAAGTTTTCGCGGCGGTGGCAAGGCCAGAATGCTCGATCGGTGCCATCAAACATTCGAAGCAGCACCAGAGCCCGAATCCAGCGAAGCGGTCAAAGCGCTCATTTCCTACTTCAACCAGGCACCACGAGCCTGAAATCTGTGCCTGGCGCTCGCAGCTAGTGCGCTCATCGTCGTCTCAGGTGTCGAGGACTTCAGGTACTGGCTCGCCGGTGCTCCAGTCGATGCGGCGAATGGGAGCGGTCGTGCCGTCCCAGCCGATCGATGCCGACTGAATAGTGTCCATCAGCATGACCAAGGGACCACTGCGCTCCATGAGTTGCATCATCACGCCGGGAGTGTCCACAGCGTCGAGGTACGCGTGGCCGTCATAGGTTTGCCGCACAGTGAATTGGTGACCACCGTCTTTGAGTCGGCTAATAGTCTCGGCGATGGTGTCGACCCAGACCGCAAGGTGTTGTAGGCCGCCGTTGAGATGTGTGGCGAGGTAGTCACGGTAGATCGTCGGGTCGTCGTCATGTTGCTGGATTACCTCGATCTGCTGGTCACCGGAGAAGGCAAACGCTGCAGACAAGTCGGGCCGAATGTCCTGCTCGTCGTAGACGCCCCGTGGGCAAATGTGCTCTTCAATAAAGAACGGTCCAACACCTCGTGCGATCCAGTGCCGCATCGCCTTCTGAATATCAGGGACCACGTATCCCTGCTGGATGACCGGTCCAAAGAGTGCACTCATCTATCCAGCCTGGCACATGAACTCCGTGTCTCGAATCTCGGCGCGAGCATTCGCATTGCATCGCCAGCCTGGTTCGAGCTCAACCTCGCTCGGGAGGCCTCGAATCGTCGCTTACTACCGAGAGAATATTGCGGACAGATCTCATTGAAAGAGCACTTCAAGAGCTCGCGGCCCAAGCTTGCTCGAACGCAATCGTTACTTCACCTGCGAGCCACTAACGACACATGGCTGTGATCCTCGACGCCGGAGCACTCATTGCTTTTGAGTCTTCGAATCCGACGGTGCTCGCCATACTCATCGATGCTCACGCCCGATCAATACCAGTGAAGACAACCTCTGGCGCAACCGCGCAAGTCTGGAGAGACAGAGCCAAACAAGTACAACTCACAATGCTGCTGCGCGGCGTCAGCGAGCACCCCATCGACACCGTGTCAAGTTCACGAATTGGATCAATCCCTGCCGCCGCATCGCGCACCGACATCGTCGATGGCTCCATCGTTGAGATCGCCGCAAATGGAGACGAAATCTTGACAACGGACCCCAGCGATATCGCACATCTCGCATCCGCCGCAGGCCGACGACTCACGATTCTCCCGATCAGCGATACGTAAACAGAGCGAAGCAGACCTTGAGCAGCTTTTAGATCTTCGTTGATACAGACGGGCATTTGCTGTGGTGTCATGACCTCGCTCACCTACGAGGAGACCGCCATGCCTGCGCCCTGCGAACGACGACCACCTACCAATTCGCGCGTCAGCGCGGTCCTTGTCGCACTCGCGCTGCTCGCGACAATGGTGTCGCTCGTCGCACGCGTCGACGATACCGCTGCCCAGGCACCCGGAGCGGACCCGGCTCAGCCAACGCCTACAGCCACGCCTCTTCCGGGCCTGCCCGCTGACCCTGAGATCGATCGCGTCTTGTGGCGGCTCGACCCCTACCCGGGCGCCCGCGATGCTTTCTCGTGTGAAGACACCGATGATGCTGAAATCGTCGAAACGCTGCTACTCGCCGACTTCGCATGCACCTGGGTCGGCAATCCGAACGCCTTCTCCATACCTGCGGTAAACGTGTTCGATCCGGACTTCATGCCGTCGTTCGTCACGGTTCCCGACGACGCCCCCCTGCTGTTGGCCAACGACGCCGTCGTGCTGCAGCGTGAGCTTCGCGAAGAAGTCTCGTGGACATCGTCAAGGCCGATTGCAGCATCTCCGTTCGACTACCAACAGGCCGTGCGAAACCTGATCGATCTGGGCGTGACCCAACCCGGCGCGACACCGACCGACCCAGCATGGGACGACTTCGATCTGCTTCCGCTAAGCGACCCTGACCTAACTGTCAACGGCCCGGTGCTCTTCGAAGACCAGCTCGCCAAATGGCAGGTGCTCGGCATCGACGACTACGACCTCAGGTTCGACGTGCGCTGCTATTGCCCCAACGTCGAAGATGTCGTCGAGGTGCGTGTCATCGACGGTGCCGTCGTCTCGGCCAGTGCCGCCGACGGCTCGTTGCCCACGCTCTACTCCGACCTGACGGTTGACGAGATGTTCACTCGCCTAGTCGCCGCCCGCAACGCACCGGGCGCTGCGACCAGCAGTGGCGTGCTCGATGCGCTCTACGGGTTTCCTAGGGCCTGGTACCTCGATCCTGACGCGCAGATCTCCGACGATGAGCTCTATGTTCGGGTCGAGAAGTTCGAGCCGTTGCTCGATTGCGCCGGCACGTGGCGAGCCGTCGACCCATTCGCCCACACCGACATCAACACAGTCTGTGAATTCAACACTGCGGAGTGGAGTCGATTCATGGCCGCCGGCGGCAATCCGACTACCTACACCCAGGCGCTCCAGAGCTTGGTTGATTTCGGTGTCGCCAAGCCCGATGCTCTCGACGGCAGAATCGATCCGCCCTGGAACGACATCTATGGATCCGCGGGCGACCCGCGCTTCGAGGCCAAGTTCGAGAACGCACTCGAGAAATGGGCCAGGCTCAGCATCGCGAACTACGAGCTGACGTTCGACATCAGGTGCTACTGCCCCAACGTCGAAGACCTGGTGACAGTGCGGGTCATAAACGGTGAGGTTGCCTCGGCAACTGCGGCCGATGGCGAGCTTCCGGAGCTGTTCGCGGACCGCACGATTGACGACATCTTCGCTCGCCTCACCGCGGCGCAGGCGCCACCGGGCGCAGCCAGCCTGGCCGGTTCGCTCGATGTGCTCTATGGCATCCCGCGTGAGTTTCAGCTCGACCCCGATGCCCAGATCAGCGATGACGAACTCTTCTTCACGGTGAAGACGTTCGACCCCTTGATCGAGTGCAACGGCGACTTCCGCTCCTTCGACCCCTACAACCCTGATGCGTTCGATATCGAAGCAGAGTGCAATGGCAACGTCTCGGTCGACGCCGCTTTGATCGGCGACGTCAACTGCACCGGCTACGTCGACATAGTCGACGCACTCTTCATCGTGTTGTACGAAGTAGCAGTTGCGGTTGGACTCAGCGTTTGCCCCAGCCCCGGCGAGCAAGCGATACACACCTCGCCCGGCGACGTCAACGGTGACGGCAGCGTCAACGTGATCGATGCGTTGGTGATCGTGCAGTGCACGGTCGGCGTGCCGAACCCCTACTGCGACGCTTTAGTGCTCAGCGAGGGCTAAGCATCGGTCCGCTGCGCCCGCCTGACGTCACTGCACTCCATGCGCGCAACTACCCCAGGGGTTGCTGGGGTAGTTTCGACGCTCTTGTCGAGTGCTTGTTCACCTCAGCCACCGTCGGCGGCGTAATGAAAATCGGTCGTAGGCAGCATGGAGCCCTACTTTGGTAAGTTGTCGGTATGGCCGTAACGAAACGGAAACTGACCGTCAGCATCGATGCTGACCTTGTCGCTGAAATGGAACTCGCAAATGAGCCCGTTTCGGTGCAGGTAAACCAGGCTGTGAGCGAGTCGATCGCGCTACGCCGCCAGCACCGCTTACTTCGCGAGATGCTCGACGACTTCGACGCCGAACTCGGACCCGTGGATCCTGCACTCCTCGACAAGTACCGAGAGCTGATGGCGTGATCCTGGTCCTCGATGCCGAAGCAGTCTCAAACCTGCGCACGCCAAACGAGAAACACATCGATTCAGTTCGCGCGGCCATCCAGGTCGCTATCGAACTGAAACGCCCAGTCCTCGTACCGGCAGTAGTTCTTGCCGAGCTCTATCGCGGAGCTCGCGAGAACGCCTCACTCGACGCACTCTTGAATCGCGATGGCCGACTACTCACCAAAGACACCAACAGAGAATTCGCCAGATTCGTCGGAGGCGTTCTCGCCGCTGCAGGGGCAGATTCAACAGACATGGTCGACGCCCACTGCGTAGCCACAGCCCTCGAGCGAGGCGGCGGCCTCATCCTCACCGGCGATGCGGCCGACATGACACGGCTAGCAGCCTCCTATTCGCACGTCACCATCGCTGCCTTGTAGCCGAACACGGCTCTCGAATCGAGCGGTTTCCAGAACATCGAGTTGACGGTGCTTCAAGAAAAAGTGCACCTCGTCGCGCAGCTGTCTAACCAGAAACGCCCGCTGCTGGAACCAGTGCGGCAGCTTGGCTCAGGCAGGCATGGATCGGCTGCGCTGCAGTCCACCGCCCATGCCAAGGCCCAGCTCGGTGGATCAGTTTGGCGACGCTGCTGTTGGTCAACGAAGCAATTGGGCGAGCTACCGCCAGCTTGTTCTGGCAGCCGCAATTGATGAAGCGTCAGGAGCCGGACCGAGGAATCGGACTTCCGATCAAGCCCGATGATTCCAAACGTCAACTCCTGACAGATCTGCGAAGGCGGTGCGATCTGCACTTAGGACCGTGCGCTTGGTCGCTCTTGCTGTCGCAGCGATGATCAGGTCGTGCGCGCCTCTCGGGCGCCCTTGCTGTCGCACTTCCACGAGAAGCGAAGCGTGCACCTCCGCGATCGCACGATCGTAGGCAAGAATTGGCAGGCCATCGGAGACCGCAGCAACAAACGCTTGGCGAGAAGCTCTGCGTTTCTCGGTTGCCAACTCGACACCTACGAGTAACTCAGCGATGGTGATCGCCGCAATGGCCACATCGTCGTCATCACCTATTGCTTCATCGAGTTGAGCGCCGGAACGCTCGGCATCGATAAGAAACGTCGTATCCAAAAGCAACAGGCTCACACGCGGTCTTGAACCTCGAGCGATCCGCGCATGTCCGCCAACTGCTTTGCCCACTCTTGATCTGGCACGTTCGTCCGCAAGATCTGCTTCGCAGCGCTTCCTCGACCGCCGGTCGCCGGTTCGAGATGGGCAACGACGCGCCCATGGCGCACAATCGTGAAGCTTCGGCCGTCGTGCTCGACGGCATCCAATAGCTCCGAAAAACTGCGAGCCGCCTCCGTCGCCGTTACATCACTCATGCGAATCAGATTATCAGATTCAGTCCACCGCGTGGCGTCCTTGGAACGTTCAAAGTCGAGGAACAAGGCTTGCGCCAAGGGCTAGCATTTGCCGATGGTTCGAGCCCCGATCGTTCGTCGACCAGCTTTTGCTGGCATCTTTGTCGTTCGGGACGCGTGTGAGAGCATCGCTGGCCGGCTGCAACATAGCGGAGTGCCAGTCAGTGGTGCCGTAGCCGACATGGCCACCTTCTCTGCAACGGCCCATGGCTATCAACGGCTTCGAATCCACCGATTTGTCGATGGGCGCGACGTCGGACTGTGGTCTGATCCAATCTTCGGTCTTGATACGAGCTACTGCTACAGAGCCGAGTTGGGTCGGCCGGACCCTTGGGATGCGACACTAAGTCTCGACGTGGACTCAGCCGGACACATTCGAGCTGTGTCGACTGCTGCTGTTGCGGAAGACGAGCAGCAAGACATCTACTGGCTCACCGAAGATGCAACGGTACGCAGCGAGCTGCGAGTACTCCCGACTCAACATGATCCCCGAGGTGTCACGGCCCGATGGTCGTGGTTCGACAGCGGGAGTCTTGAGTGGGCCAGTCTCGAGTTCAACGCCGCTGACACCCTGTACCGTCGGCCGCAAGCGTCTGTCTATTTCAACGAGGGCGGATTGCTGGATCAGCTATCGGTGACTCGCGGATTCTGGGAGCATTCTGCGGACGCCGTGATCGGGACCACGAGATGGTTGCCTCGCAGACCCGAGGACATCATTGCGCTCCAACCATCGTCGAGCCTGCGAATCGGCCGTTTCGAGCAGAGTTCAACCGAACTCGCATCATTCAGCTCAAGCTGGCTTGCAGGCGCAGAGTCAACAGATTCCATAGTCGACTACGACTATCACCGCGGCCGACTCGTGCGCTCTAAACAGCTGTGAGAACTCGGTAGCACTGGATTCCACTCTCGACGCTTGAACCACCGAGAGACGCTGGTCTTGGCGTCGCAGTGCCGAGTTTGTCGCTTCTCCAGTCGTGACGCTGGGTCGATGGCTTGATCCAGCCAATTCTCAGGTGGAGCGAGGGCGCCCTGCCGAACCGTCTATTCCGAAACACGTCCGGCTGTCTCACGATGAGATCACTATGCTCGCTGATCGGTTTCGAAACGGGGCGACCATTCAGGAAGTCGCTGACTCATTCGACAAGCCCGTCCAGTTCATCTGGGGTGGCGCCGACCAGATGTTCACCGAGTCATGGGGCCGCACCTGGGCCGAACAGATGAACGCCCCGATCCACGTGTTCGACGACGCCAATCATTTTCTGCAGACAACCCACGGCCCCCAGATCGTCGATCTTGTCCTGGCCGACGAGCCGTAGGTCGATCGCGCCCAACCCGACGTCTTGGTCCATGAGCTCGTCGCGGACGCGGCAGGTCTCGTCGACCTTTTGGTTGCCGTTCTGGCGAGGGTCTCGCCTAGACGACAACGAACTCGCACCGAGTTCCTGGTGCGTTGGCGAGGCGTTGGTCGGCGGTAGCCAGCGGACAGTCCAAGGCCTCGGCGAGAGCGACGTAGCACGAGTCATAGGCCGTCACGTTGTCGCGCAGGTCCCATCCGCGACGTAGCAGTGGTGCTGTCGGGTAGACCGTGAGGGGAAGGTCCAACAGGTCTTGCAGCGCATTGTCTGCTTGCTTCGGTGTCAAGGAGCCATTGGCCCGCTGTCGACGAAACACCGACATTGCTTCCAGCCGGAGCAGGTCTGGCGCAGCAAGCGATTGGCCTTTGAGTCGCGCTCGACACGCGTCGCCATCTGGACCGCCATCGGCGATGGCTGGAGCGATAGCGGAAGCGTCAACGACGAGCACGTTCCTCCTCAAGAGAGGAGACAGCGTCAGCCTTCGACAACTGACCTTTCGACCTGTTCTCAATGCGTTCGAGTACGTCATCGAGTGTGGGCGTGGCAGCAATCGAGGCCAACTGTGCCGACAGGTACTGTTGCAGCGACTGGCCGGCGAGTTCGGCTCGTCGAACTAGCTCGTTGTGGACGTCGTCCGGCACTTGTCGAATCTGAACATTTGGCATGCATGCATTGTACATGCATGCACTCGACCGAAACGTCCCTACGTGCGTCTGCCGCGGGTAACGCTGGCCGGTTGGGTCAGGCGGTGAGGAGTGCGGCGGGGATAATTGCGATGCCGTCAGGGCGCCGGTAGGCGTCGGTGCCGGTGGTGATGACGGCAGCGTCGAGCAGGTCTGGCCCGATTGTGTTTTCGAGCCATTTGAGGTGGCGGAGGTCGCGGTCATCGACGGTTGCAGTGAGTTTGACCTCTATTGCGAGGACTCTGCCGTCGTACCGTTCGACGATGAGGTCGATTTCGTGTTCGCCGCCTCGGGTTCGAAGGTGTCGGACGCGGGCTTCGTTCGCTTGGGCGTAGGTGCGAACGGAGAGCGTCATGAGAGACTCGAACAGCGCGCCGAGCAGGGTCCCGTCGCGGGGAATTGGTGGTCCACTGCTTTGCCCCTCGATGAGAGCGTCGGCACCGATACCGAGAAGGCGAGCGGCGAGCGCCGGGTCGGCGAGTTGGTGCACGGGTGAGGAGGCGAGGCGGCGGAGGTGATTGCGACTCGGAGTCCAGGCGGGAACTTCCTCGATCATCCAGAGTTGTTCGAGGGTGGCGCGGTACGGGCCGGTGGTTGTCTTGGCTGGCTTGTCGTTCTGACCGGCTGAGGATGCGTCTCGGATTGTTTCGTAGGAGGCGGTGGTCGAAGTGGCTGCGGCGAATGCGGTCATCCATCGGCGGAGGGCGACGGGATTGCGGACGCGTAGGCCGGCTGCGGCGAAGTCGTGTTCGACGATGCGGTCGAGATAGCCGTCGAGTTGTGAGCGCAGGACGCGACCGGTACTGGCTCTGATCGCGGGGAAGCCCGAGGCGACGATTTCGTTGGTGTACGTGGCGAGGTCGACGGTGGTGGAGCCCTCGATCGGTGGTCGGTGTCCGGAGAGCAGGCTTGCGAGGCTGACCGATGGTTTGGTGAGGGCCCGCTCGGCGAGCGACATGGGGCGCATGCGGACGGTCACGATGCGTCCGACGCCTGAGTGTTTCGGGGCGTTGGAGGGGGATGCCGACCCGGTGAGGAGGAGGCGTGCCGGGGAGGGGTCGTCGTCGACGGCTCGTCGTACGAGGTCCCACGAAGCAGGAAAGCGCTGCCATGCGTCGACCAGCACGGGAGGGTCGCCGGCGATCAGACGATCGGGGGCAGCACGGAAAACTTCGAGTTGCCTTGGGTCGTCGAGCAGGCGCACGGTTTCTGCCCGTTGCATCGCGGTCTCGGTCTTTCCGACGGCCTTGGGCCCTTCCAGGGCAATCGCAGGAAGGCCGTGCAGGAGTTCATCGATTTCGTGGTCAACCATTCGTTGTCGGTATGACATCCACCGAAAACACTACCATATGGACGCCTACTAGGCTCCGAAATGGACGGTGAAAGGGAAACCGCGTGGACGCGCCGAGGGAACCTCAACTTTGGTCAGCACGCAGATTCGGATTCCGAGTGAGCTGCGGGTCAGTCCCGGCGGGAACCAGCCAGGAATCGCAGCGAACAATCGCGCTCTAGGTCAGCGCTGGCTGATGCGTGGTAGATCGGTAAGGCGCCGATCTTCCTGTGAAGCGATACGAGGTTCTACCTTCTGCCTTTCAGATAGCGTTGGCTGATGACGCAGCAGGTCGGGATCGGGCTAGTTCGATAACAGCCCATCACGGTTGTCGTCAAGCAGTTGTTGCTCTATTTCATACCGCTTCGGCTCGATTATGTCCGCAGCGTGCTCTTCGAAACACTCGTGATCGTCCAGAGCCATCCGCAGCTCACGGGCATGCACTTCGGCAACCGAAGTATTGGCGAGAGCTTCTTCCACGCTTAGATCACGGGCTGGCCCTGAGGCGACTGTTTCCAAAGCTTCGCCGTATGCCTGGCCGATCTGCTGCTGCGCATCAACTTGATTTGCCAGCGACCAGCCGCGAGCGGCCATACACGCAGACCACTGTGATACGGCTTCGGCGACCTCGGATTCGGCACTCAGCCGATCCAATGCATCTGCGTAGCTGCCTGCGATACCGGTCAAAGCGTCGGTGTACTGTTGGCCGCCAGTCTCAAGAACCGCTTCGCCAACGCAACCGAGCTTGTCGAGATTCGGCGTGCTCTCCTGACTCTGAGCATCGCGCTCGAACATGGCGGTTCCGAAAAGGGTTTCGAGAAATGCATCCCGTTCGCCCTGGTCCATCGATTCGAGTGCGACGAGATTCACGTCCCCCCGCAGCTGCCTGATTGCGGTGAGCGA
>Ga0114956_1001002_pt1 | contig 21896 bp, 19 predicted proteins | sample MaitaG_FD_87304 | JGI IMG/M metagenome (GOLD analysis project Ga0114956, IMG submission 87304) | Marine algal microbial communities from Maine, USA - Maine_Asex2 metaG | ecosystem: Host-associated > Algae > Red algae > Unclassified | place: Maine, USA | collected 2015-01-05
AAATTAATATAATTTCTTAAACTATGCGCCAACAGAAATAGCTATTTCGGTTTTTTCTTGGGGTTTCGCGGGACCGGATCGGGACCATGTCCTGCCCAAGGATGGCATCGAAAAATTCTTTTTATACCCATCCAAAATCCTTTAAATGTGCCCCATTCATTGATTGATATAATCATATATTCAGAACAAGTTGGGGTATATCTGCATGAAGGGCCTAGTAGAGGTGAAATAAACTTTTGATAGAATCGAACCATGAGAATAATAATATATTGCAATAGATTATTCACATGAAAAGGTTTTTTCTATATCCCGTTTGTCGAAAATAAAATAATCTCTAGAGCCACCATCTGTAGAAAATGACACTATGTTCTTTTGATCATCAAATTGACTTTGTAGAATCTTATTAGTGATCGTAATGTTATTGCAACTTGTGACGTTTTCGATTTCGAGATAGGCCCAAATTGCCATTATGTCTTCGGATAATTCTTTGCCAATAAAATAAGGTGTGAGGGTGTCTCCTTCACAATGGAAAGTAAGAACTAAATCTAAATACCCATCGATATATTTATCAGCATCCAAGGATTCCTTTTCGGTACCAATAAATAGACTATCTACTCCTAAATCGGATAATGCTAATTCTAAGTCATCAATAAATATATGTGTACTTACCTGAATTACACTCTTCTCTTTTTTATACTTAATTTCAGTCTTAGATAAATGGAAATCATGGAATGACCAAGAGGTCAATACAAACAATACTGCAGCTACAATAAAAAACCTCCAATGATTAAGCATGAAATTTACTTTCTTGTAGCGAAAGTAAGAAATATAAAGAGGATTCCTAAGATAATTAACACTCCGAAAATTTTGGTAAGATTGATCGGTGTAAGGGGAGCAATGTTCCCATTATCTATAATCGATAGCGCCATTTTATGAGGTTCCTTTACAGGCTTTAATTCTTCATCAAATTTTGGAGGGATGATATTACATATATTATCTTTATCAGTGTCTATACAAGCAAGTCCTTGATAATTTCGAATCCATATTTTATCATCTTGATCTACGAATAAGCTCGAATTTTCATCCGCATTGCATGGTATAATACAATGTGGAGAATAGGGGTCTTTTAGATATTCATCTCTCTTATATTGCTTAACGCGGTCATAAGTCAATATGTATACATAATCATCATGAATATGAAAATCATATATCGAATCCAATGATGCAAAATGTTCTACTTCCGCATTACTGTTACCACAATTCAACTTTAATATGCTTCGAGTAGCAGGGATCAACATTGTATTTTTATCAATAAAAAACTGCTTATTTGATTTTAGAAAATCTTCGTTTGATTCAATTCTATTTTCGAAATTGACCTCATCATTTTCAATAAAATATAGACCATGCTCACTTAAAGCAAATATTTTATTGCCACATTTAAATACATTATAGAAAGGTTCTGATTCTTTGATGATAGGAATATTCTTTTTTCCATTGTGCTTGTAAATTCCATGATCATAACAAAAGTACACATCGTTTCCTACCGATCGAATTTGATTGATATTTTTAAGTGGTAGTCGTATTTTCTTTTTTACTTCCTTCTTTTCACTATCCAATAAAATAGCATGCGTTGAATCCGTTATCCAATTATCACCGTCGCCTGTTGGGAATACTTTGTCGATTGGTCTATGGTCTGACATCTCAAACCTGTTGGTCAGAAGATTATAAGTCTGAACTTGCTTGTTATCACTTATTAAGAGTTCATCTCCAAAGTAGTACATGTCTCCTTTAGTAAAAAGCTTTTCTCCATTAAAGAAGGTACCATCACTACTAGATATAAATAACCCCATAGAAGTACCAAAAAACATAATCTCTTGAGTTGGATTATATTCCATTGTATTTATGGAAAAATCCGAAACCTTGTTTGTTGGAAGAATATGAGTGTTTCCAGTTGCGATATTGTAAATTCCAAGCTTCTTTTCTGTGAGAAACCAAACATTTCCCTTTCCATCAGATTCAATTTCCTTAACAACTTGTCGTTTTATATGATCTTTTAATGAAATTCTATTTATGGTTCCGTCATTCAATATGTGGATTAAGCCACCAACAAAGCCCATAAAAATTTCTTCATTTTCTGCAATGTGAACACAAGAAAGATGATTTGATGGTAGTCCATTGAGTGTAGAAAATCTTTTAATGGTATTGTTTTCTCGATTTAGTCTATAGGCTCCAACACCATAATTTACAAACCATATAAATTGATCATTCTGTTTTTTTATATCCCAATAAGGAATTTCGCTATTGGTAATGATAGGAATGGTATCTATATCTCCATTTGATCTTATCCGCTTAATATTAAAATCAGCAATCCACATTTCATCAGAATCCTTGTAGATAGCAGCATTTGGATATCGATCTGATTTTGTTGGAATCAACTGAATAGATTCGTCTGCAATTTCATATAATTCTCCATATTTACCGAGAAAGATTGGTACTTCATTGAATCGATCTATGGTTTGATTATTCGACAAGATATTCCTTGCCGTACCTAAATTTTTACATTTTATCTCTGATGGAACTATAATACAGAGTCGATCCTCTGTTATTGCATACGTAGTGTTCGTGGCTTGATCATACCACAACTCTTTTACCTCTTCCTGAATACCGGAATAGTTGACAATGTATGGCAATTGACAATACACTTGCGATGAAAAGCATAATATAATGAATACGATTAAAAATGAATTTGTAGTTTTCAAGACCCTATATATAAGTTATGAGGCTGCTAAACAGCCACTAATACATTGCAAATTTATATAATATGTGTTGAAAAATATTTTATTTAACAAAAATATCAGGCCAATTGTCCAAATTATGGGATAAAGTGGTCTAAACTGTAAGTTAAATTACATTTTAAGGCTACTAAAGACCTGCTTTGGCACTAATATCAAGCATTTTGTCTATGCATTTTCGTCCATCTTTGATAATCCAATCCGGTAAAATGATTTCTGGAAGTTCATATTCCATGGCCATATATAATTTTTCCATAGTATTTCGCTTCATATGTGGGCATTCGTTACAAGCACAAGTATTGTTAGGAGGAGCTGGGATAAAAGTCTTATTGGGACTTCTTTTTTCCATTTCATGAATGATTCCCGCTTCTGTTGCAACTATAAATTCCGTAGCTTCAGATTCTTCTGTAAATTTGCACAATCCACTCGTCGAACCAATGAAATCTGCTTGCTCCAATAGGTGAGGCTCACACTCTGGATGTGCTATAAACTTTGCATTTGGATGTCTAACTCGTAATTTGGTGATTTTCTCCGCCGAGAAGATTTCGTGGACCATACAGGTACCATTCCAAAGTATCATTTCCCTACCTGTTGTCCTTTGCAGATATGCTCCTAAGTTTTTATCTGGAGCGAATATGATGGGCTTGTCTTTCGGTATACTATTAATTATGTGCACTGCATTTGTAGAGGTACAGCATATATCCGTCAATGTTTTCAATTCTGCTGTACAGTTGATATAACTTACCACTATATGATCTGGATGCTTTTCTTTAAATTTTCTAAAGACTGGAGCAGGGCAACTATCTGCTAAAGAGCAACCTGCCTTCAAATCTGGAAGTATTACTTTTTTTTGAGGATTCAAAATCTTTGCTGTTTCTGCCATAAAGTGTACTCCAGCGAAAACGATTATATCAGCATCCGTCTTTTCTGCCATTTGAGATAATCCTAAACTATCTCCTACATAATCGGCAATATCTTGGATTTCACTTTCTTGATAATAATGAGCTAAGATGATTGCATTTCGTTCTTTCTTGAGTCGACTTATTTCAGCTTCAAGATTTAGCATTGGATCTACATCTATATCAAGATATCCTACATTATCAAGATTCTGGGTGGCTTTGAAGATTTCTAATTCAGACATATTCCTACATTGACGTTTTGTTCTATATATAGACGTAAAAAACGAGATTTTAGTTCATCTAATGAGTAGAATAGATTACATATTGTTAAAATAATTAGACAAATTATTTGAGAAGTATGAACACAAAATTAATTATTTAGACTATAAAATAAGTAGATCTGCTTACATTTGATTATATGAAAAATCTAATCCTTTTATTCGGCTTTGTATTTATTATGGGATGTGGCGGTGATGATGAAGTTGTTGGGTTATCTATCGAAGATCAAATCAGTAATTACATCACAGAAAATAATCTAACGACCCAAGAAACAAGTAGTGGACTTCATGTTATTATTGAAGAACCTGGAGGAGCGGTAAAGCCGAACGTTTTTAATACCATTACCATAAATTATGAAGGGCGATATTTAGATGGGGAAATATTTGATAGTAACGATGGATTTGTCTCTCAACTCAATTCTCTTATAAGCGGTTGGAAAGAAGGGATTCCATTTTTTGGTGCGGGAGGAAGAGGAACGCTAATTATTCCTCCTACTTTAGGGTATGGAAGTAATCCAGCAGGAAATATTCGACCGAATGCAGTGCTTGTTTTTGATATTGAGTTGATAGATTTTAATTGAGTTTTAATTTGTCACAATTTTTCAGAAAAATTACCGCCAAATTTAAATTAGATTAATTTATTGAATATTTACCAAACACTGAAGTGCTGGGCGATTCAAAAATAATGGAGTATTGAGGATCCTCTGGCACAACTTGGCCTATCATTTAGTTTCCCAATAAGAAAATACAGGGTAGTTTCTGGAGTTCTGGTTTATTTTTCTTCCATTGCTCAATGGTTTTAGTTTTCACAAATTCTTCACTTCCTGTTAGATCCATGCCTATTGTTAATTTGATATGTTTTGGTATCTGCCTGATTAATTGGTCAAAAATTCTTTTATTTCTAAATGGTGTTTCAATGAATATTTGAGTTTCTCCATTTTTTAAATCTCCCTTAATCATTTTTAATTTGTTATTTAAGGGTTCATCTTTCAATGGGAGATATCCATGAAATTTAAATTTTTGTCCATTTAATCCTGAAGCTGCTAAGGCGAGCATAATTGAGCAAGGTCCAGTCAGTGGAATCACTCTTTTGTTCTGCTGGTGTGCGAGTGCCACAAATATATTTCCAGGATCTGCAATACACGGCATTCCAGATTCGCTCATGATTCCTATATCGAAACCTTTTGCTAGCCATTCTTTAAATTCAGGGAGACTTTCTTTGGGTTTATGTTTGTCTATTTCTAAAATAGTCAGTTCTGATATTTGAATATTCGGTAAGAGTTCTTTTATATATCTTCTAGTTGTTCTCGCTCTTTCTGAAACAATATATTTTACATTTAAAAGTATATCTTCTACTGCTTTAGGAATTACATCTGTCACATGCTCAGATATCGTGGTTGGTATAATGTAAATTTTTTGTTCCTCCATGGGTGCAAAATACGAGGATCAAATGAAAATTAGTGAAGGGATTTTCTGAAGTAGCATAACTTAGTTGTATTCATAGGATTTTTGTTCAGCTAAATCACCTCCGAAAACCGCATAAGCCAGCCAGCACTAAAGTGCTGGGCTATTCAGACATACTGGGGCTATTCAGATGTGATACCCTGGCACCTAATCTGGTTCTTTTTAATCTTCTGATTTTAGTACTGAAGTGCTGTTTTGTTCAGATTTGATACATCTAGTGCCATTATTGATAATTTTGAATGACCTTATTGAGAATGGGTTGGTTGCATGACCCTAACTATCGGTATTTTGATCACAGTTTATACTTTTAGAATAGGCTTAATTGTGGGTCGATGACTTTGTAAAATTGTTCGGTATCTAAATGAACTGATTTGATTTCATCGAAATAGACTTTTTTTGCTAATCGAAATTGCTCTCTTATAATTTCTGCAAAAGAACCTGAACCACGCATACGTTCACCAAAATTAGAACTTGAAAGGCTGCCATTGTGTAAGCTCTTAATTTGATTGATGACTTTATCGTATTTGTGTGGATAACTTCGTTCTAACCAATCCTTGAAAATATGTTCTACTTCGCCATTTAATCGGATCACAATGTGATTGACGTCATAGGCGCCATGACTAGCAAGCGTTCGGACTAATGGCATTATTTGGTGATCGTTTAGACCAGGAATAATCGGTGCTACCAAGACTGAAACTGGGATCCCTTCTAGTGCGAGATGTTTAATGGTTCTTAACCTAGTAAAAACGGAGGAGGCTCTTGGTTCCAACTTTTGTCTAAGTCTATCATCTAGGGTATTCAAAGAAATATTAACCTTGACTAAATTATGTTGAGCCATAGGACGAAGAATATCTAAATCTCTTAGTATCATCGCATTCTTTGTAATGATAGATACCGGATGTCTAAATTCCCATAAAGTCTCTAACAAGGCTCTAGTTATCTTCATTTTTTGCTCAATGGGCTGGTAACAATCTGTATTACCAGACAACATAATAGGAGCTGCTTTATAGGTGGGTGAAGTGAGTTTTTTTCGGAGTAGCTTGACGGCATTTTCTTTGATCACGATTTTAGATTCAAAATCTAATCCTGCACTGTAGCCCCAAAACTGGTGAGTCGTTCGGGCATAACAATAAGTACATCCATGTTCGCAACCTTGATAAGGATTCATAGAATAATCTCCGGGTACATCTGGGCTCAATACTTTATTTAAGATTGACTTTGCTTTAGAAGAATGGAAACTTGTTTTAGGATTAATTTCTGAAGAATGATCAAATTCCTCATCTCTAATTTCTTTGCTGAAACGATTATTTGGATTGATTTGGGCTCCTCTGCCTTTGATGGTCGGAATTACGGACGATATTGATAGCATATTATGTCGATTTATTCGACTAATTTAGTTCTTATATTATTCCTATGCAAGTATATTGGTGAAACAATTTGTAACTTAATCTACTTTATCTAACACTATGGTGCAAGAATATATCATATCTGGAATGACGTGTCAGAATTGTGTAGTACATGTCAAAGGCGCTTTGGAGTCAATGTCTGATGTAATAGCAGCAGAGGTAAAGCTAGATGCACCTCAATTGACTTTGGAAACTAAAGAGCCTATTGATTTATCCGTTTTAGATAAAAATATAGGAAAATATAGTATTCAGAAATTCGCTCCAGTACAAGTTGGAATATTCGAACCTATAGGCAATATTGAAGAAACTAGGACTTTCATACAAACTTATAAGCCACTTTTATTAATTGTCTTCTTCTTATTATTAACTTCCCTGCTTGCTCAATTTCCGTTTGATGCTTTTAGTGGCAAGTTGTGGATGCGGCATTTTATGGCTGGTTTCTTTATTGTCTTTTCTTTTTTCAAATTTCTAAATTTGACTGGCTTCGTAAATAGCTATGCGATGTACGATGTGGTTGCCTCCAAATGGAGAGGATGGGGATTTGTGTATCCGTTTGTGGAACTTGGTCTTGGGCTGATGTATTTGACCAATGTATTTCCAACTTTTACGAATATTGCTACTATAATTATATTGGGTGTTAGTAGTATTGGGGTGATTCAAAGCAATCTCAATAAGAGAAAAATTAAATGTGCGTGCTTAGGGGATATTTTTAATCTACCGATGTCGACGGTTACTATTGTGGAGGATGTTGCGATGGTATTGATGGCTGTGGGGATGCTCATTACGTGAGGTTGGCTTCACGCATATATGTTGAGAAGCTTTATAAGTTGATCATTCTCTTTAGATGACTTGTGTTTAAGCCCAGCTTCACCATATACAGTAAATTTCATCTTCCAATATTGGAAATGTAGAGGCATATACTCCGTGTTTAGCCAAGGTTAGTTTTTGGCCATTTAGCTTACATTCTTCCATGATTGCTAGCTTTTCCTTATCGGTAAACTTCTTGGTTCACTTTTTTGTCTGTTTCACTTCCATAAATTACAAAAATTTTTTTTTGATCTTTGTCCGCTTTGTTAGGGGACTGTTTCAGATTGTATTGCAATGCGTAAATGAAAAATTGTCAAAAACAGGATTTATAGGATTTTAGGATTTCCATGATTCAAAAAGAAAAATTTTTTAGAATGAATACCTCGCGGGTAGCCCCGACCATATAGTGGGTTTATCGCTGCCGTGCTGCTTTTAAATAGTCATGCGTTTTTTTTAATCCTCAGCATGGAAGCTTCGGTTCCTTCAATGAAAGCAACATTTAGTTTCTTCCATTTCTGATAAATCAGAAAATATTCAGTCATGTTTTTTTGGGCAATGCACATGTATAACTCAAGTGGATTTCCATATGGAAACGCGTATAGGTATAATAGTGTTAGATATGAGTTCGAAGTTACAAACTTCGAACAGCGGGTGCTACTTGCAATTATAGAAAGTCATATTATCTATTCTCAAGATTTTGACATATGTGTTGCTCATCTGAGTCCATGTATGTCTGATGGAGACAGAGGATTGTATTGCAATGCGAAAATGAAAAATTGTCAGAATCATGATTTTCAAAAAAAATAATATTAAGCATAAGAAATCATGATCATAAAAAAATAAAATACTAAAAAAATAAAAAGATGCATTCCATCTTTACACAATGCATCTTTTTTCTATATAAATTGCCTACATACATCCCGTAAGCAATAATCTACTCTCTATCGAAGATTTATTTGTCAAGTCTAAATGAATGTACACTTTTACTCTTACTTTTTGTATTTACAAATGAACTCTTTGGACTTAATTGACCACCAGAAATTTTATTGAATAAGTTTTTATATTTTTCAAATATAGGGCCAGTATATTTGTCGCCATTAATTTTGAAATATTTGTAAGTTAATTTGTAGCTATACTTTTTTGGATTTTGTATAAGCCCATCTTTTAGCAACTCTTCTACAAATTTTTTATCAACAGCTTTGAGATCATCCGTATCAGAGCTTATATTGATTTGCGTGTCTTTTATTTCATTGGATAACTTTTGGTGATTTCTAGTCACATCTATTAGCTTATTTTCAATATCTCTGTTTAATCTATTTTTTCCATTTTTTAAATTTCGCAATTTTTGTTGTAATTCTAAAGTGATAGCTTGATCTTCTAAGTGTAATTTTTCAAATAACTCATCTAAGTCTAAGTCATTGATGTGATTGAGATCTATGTCTATTGATAGGCCACTTAATTTATCTCCATCTCTAAAGATAGTTATGGTATCTAGATCATTTTCAGAAGACAATCCTTTTTTTTCAATATCTATTGAAGCATTGTTCCAAAGAGATATATCTTCATTTGGTGCTTTGGGTGCTTTCGGTGCTTTGGGTGCTTTCGGTGCTTTGGGTGCTTTCGGCGGGACAGGAGGACTTGGAACCGTAGACGAAGATGACTTAGGCGATGTTGGAGGTGTTAGCGAATTAATAGGGGAAGGAGGAGAAGGGGGCGTGGGTACATTCATTTGTGCCAAGCGCTTCCATACTGCTAACTCATATTTCCCAAAATCTTCATCCCGAATTTTCAGACCATCAATCATTAAATTTACAATCTCATCATTTTCGATAACTACTTTCAATTCACCGTTCTCATCATTGAATTTATATTCAGACCTGGAGAAGTTTTCCTTTATGGTGTCAATTCGAATTGCAGAATTTGATTTAGTTGTCATGAAAACAGGTATCTCATTGTAAGTATATTCTGATCTTGGTTTTTTAGTAGAAAGCAATTTAAATCCAGAACTTGGTAAGCTCTGACTTGTAGTCACAAGTTTTTGTATCAAGTCAAAATCAGGATTGCTTGAGTAAGATTTTATAGGAGTGTGACCGTCGTCTTGTTCCGTTAGTTGTCGTAATTCAACATTAATATTTTCTATTATAAATGCTTTAGGCACATTAGCTGGGAGATCATATTCATCCTCACAAACGATGCTTGATGTGCAATCTTCAAAATAAATTTTTTGATTTGGGTTAATAGATGCAATAGCCAAACTGACGACCATTGCTAACAATAAAGTGATACTGATAATCTTTTCCATAAAGTAACTTTTTTGATTTTGATTAAAGATTCGATGTATCCTCGATAGAAGTTTTTTATTATTAAATCCCATCACGAGAGAGCCATGATGGAATTTCATTTCTTGCAGAGAGAGTAATGCTTTGGCATAGTGCACTTTTTGACCCGTTATTTCTATAGCAAGATCATCGCAGCAATTTTCTCTTTCAGTTCTAATCTGATTAGATATGTACCAGATTGCTGGATTGAAATAATAGAGAGTTTCAACAATAGTCTGGATAATATTAATTACATAATCTTGTCTTAAAATATGTGCTATTTCATGAGAAAGAATCGCTTCTAACTCCTTCGTGTCCAATTGATTTACGATGCCTACTGGAATAAGAATAATTGGCTTAAAAAATCCTAAAGCCATAGGGGACTGAATAAGCGCAGACTCAGCTAACTCAATAACTTTAGGGAAATTAACATTGGATAATAATGCGTTAAATTGCTTGTATATTGCTGGGGATTTTATCGCTATTGCACTATTCTTAATTTTTAGTACACCAAAATAACCACCGATTACTCTGAATAAAAGTAGAGCCATCCCTAGAATCCATATTAGGACAATTTTATTTAAATGTATAGATAGAAGAGAATTTAGCTGATCTACCCATCCCGAAGAAGAAGAGATTACCAATGATGTTGAAATTTCGGGATGATGGGTATTTATAATATTGGAGAAACTATTAGTTTCGATGTATGGAGCGTATCCTGAATTCAAGATAAGATAACAAAAAGTAGAAATGGAAATAGCAAAAAGTGAGAACAAAGCACCAAGACTATAATGATATCTTAATCTTGATAATTTAAGATCTGTGTTATGTAATATAATGAGCAAAAAAAGTGCAATTAGAGTACCTTGCCATAGTGAATGTATTACCGTCCAACCTAATGCTTGTATAAGATATTCTGGGAAAAGATGATTAAATGATTCCATTACTTTTCTTTTTCGATTTTATTAATAAGAGCTTTTATTTCATCAAGCTCCTCCTTAGAGGTATTTTGATTTCCCAATGCTTGCATGACCAATTTCATAGTAGAGCCTTTAAATGTCGCATTTACAAATTTATCTAATAGACTATTTTGTGTGTCTTTTTCATTGGCTAAGGCACTATAGATATGTGTTCTGCTTTTATCATTTCTCTTAACCAATTTCTTTTCAAGCATAATCTGCATAAGCTTCAAAGTAGTCGTATAACCAATGTCTCTTTTTTGACTAAGAATATCATTCACTACACGCACAGTCGAAGGTCCCAATTCCCAAAGTACTTGTAGAATCTCTAGTTCTGATTCTGTGGGTTGCTGATTTTTCTTAAGTGTCATAAGTTTCAATTCTATTATTATACGATAAAGATATACGAAATATTTCGTATATTCAAAATTAGTACGAATAATTTCGTATAACTAAGAAATTTGCTGTCTGGAATGTTTTGATTTTGGACATTTACAGGTCATTTAAGAGGAGTAACTTATTTAAGTATAATGGGTAGCTCTATTCACTATCTGATAAGCAAAAGGTAGAATAAAATGAAAATAGGCAGAAATTGAGAAGTAATTTAGCCTTAGCTAAGCGGCAGATGACTAATAGAGTATATAATTCATTAGAATTAATCGAGAAAATTTTAGTTTTTTAATATGTCAAGAATGTAGGAATTAAATATATCCTAATATCAAAAAATGAGTATAAACTTATAGTGGTTTACCGTGATAATAAAAATATTCTTATTTTTCGAGAGAATTTATTCACTCTACAGAGAGTCGAGTATATATTTTACTTTTATTATTGATAAGGTTTACTAATAATTGCAAATCATTGAGTTGTATGTGCCTGAATTTCAACGCGATAAGATCTTATAGCTTTGCAGTCAAAGCCATATGTAAAATAAAAACAGCATTGGTGATAATCAATTGACATGCCAATAAAATTGCAATCTATTATTAAGTCCGCTCAATATTTTTACTCCAAAACAAAATTTTAATTATGAAAAAATTATTACTAATTCCACTATTTTTTTGCCTAAGTTTCACAGCTCAATCCCAAGACTTTGGATCGGCGATTGGAGCACGATTAGGATATCCGCTTTCTGCTTCTTATAAGTTCTTTGTAAGTGAAAGTAGCGCAATTGAAGCAATTGTTGGATATAGATGGTTCCTTGGATATTCTTATTTGACCCTTGGTGGGGCCTACCAGATTCATAAGGATATTGATTCAGTCGAAGGTTTGCAATGGTATTTTGGAGGAGGTGCATCTGCCCAATTGTATAGTGGTAGTTTGATTGAATCATCTGTAGGTATTGGTGTTCAAGGATATATAGGACTCAGCTACACCTTTGATGAACTTCCAATAAATTTATCTGTAGATTGGGTGCCTAGTATAAACATTGGAGGCTATAGTGGCATAAGTAGATTTGGAGGTAGCAATGGAGCATTGGCTATACGATATATATTAGGTAGAAAGGATAATTCCTAAAATCAAAGCAAAACAAATTTTCAATAAGTCAACTCTATTGACTGTACCTTGAGCTGATAGGCCAGGATGCTATAAATTTATGTACGAAATATAAATAAAAGGTGAAGCCAACAGATTGTTTCACCTTTTTTTATATTTCTCAACTAAATTTGACTTGATATCGTTATTATACAAACGAAAGAAATGTATTTAGATAATTTTCTGCGGACTTTTCGTAATTCTTTGACCTCTGTAATTGGAGCACTAATTACTTTATTCTTAGGATGGCTATTTGCAAAGGAGGTATCAACTTTTGTGGAAGAAAACTAAAAGCTACAAATTGGGAGCAAAAATGGCCTCTAAATTCGATATCTTAATTACACCTTTCATACGAAATACCAATATTTTATTATTAGTTTGATCTTAAATAAACACTAAATGAGATTTATTTATACTCTAGTTTTTCTGTTTACAATCTGTGCAAGTTGTGATATCTCAGACGAAAGAAAACTGGATAGAGATAAGGATGCGATTGAGGATTTTCTTTCAGATAATAGCTTAACAGCAGAAATCACAGAAAATGATCTCTATTACATCATTCACAAAGAAGGTGGTACAATCATGCCAAATGAATTTAATACCGTTAGAATTGATTATAATGGATTTACGCTAGATGGTGTGAAATTTAAGTCTACCTACGATGAAGGTTTTCCAAGAGAGGAAAATATGGAGTTGCTTTCGGTTGGGATGCAAGAGGGGATTAAATTTCTAGGTTCAGGAGGTAGTGCTACATTTTTTATTCCTTCCGTAAATGCAGTAGATAGTTTAGAAACAACTTTACCGGAAGATGAACCAATTCGGATTGAATTAGAATTATTAGACTTTAATTAATACACCAAGCCTCAATTAAAATTATGAAATATACTTTAGGGATATTGTTGCTAATTTGTACTATATCATGTAAAAGTCAACGATCTAACAAAACAATAGATAATGCACCGGAATTAAATACAACAATAGGAAATATTGATCCTTCATCTAAGGGAGACAAAGGAAATAAAGAAGTGGTAAGAATTGCAGATTATAAATTAGAAAATGATGTTTCTAATTTAGAGAAAGCTGTATTTGCAGGTGGATGTTTTTGGTGTGTAGAGGCATCTTTTCAGCAAATAGAAGGGGTAGTAGAATCTATAAGTGGTTACTCTGGTGGTCATGTTGATTTTCCATCTTACCGCTTGGTTTGCAAAGAAACAACCGGACATGCTGAAGCGGTATTTATATATTATGATAAAAATGTTATAACCTATGAAGAGCTGCTTGACGTATTTTTTGTAGCACATGACCCTACCACATTAAACAGACAGGGTGCTGATATTGGAGAGTCATACAGGTCTGCCATATTTCCAATGGATGACTCTCAAAGGACTGCAGCAAATTCAAAGATCGAGACAATAAATAAAGAGAAATTTGATAACGGTATTGTTACCCAAGTTGTCGACTATGACGAATTTTGGGTAGCCGAAGCATATCATCAAGATTACTTTTGGATTAATCCAAATCAATCTTACGTGGCCAATGTAAGTCGTCCTAAAGTAGAAAAGGTAGCCAAAGTATTTAAGTCTAAACTGAAGGAAAAGTATAGAAGATAATACTAATACAATCCTGGACAACCATCTATAAACGCATGAAACATCGCCCCAACAGTTGCTTCAAACCCCTGTAGTAGGTCTATTCCTGTTTTAGAATCGTAGTCTATCATCGCAGCACTACCGATAATCTGATCGGATTCTATTGATCCATCCGTTTCATAATCATTGACTCCATTTTCTACGCCTGTAAGTTGGTTTGGTCCAGCATAGTTATTGGCACAAAAAGAATAAATTTTGACGTGCCCAGTATAGTTGTCGTGATTTAACGCTCCCATTGCAAATATGTTTCCATCTCCTGACAGAGCAACAGAGTGTCCAGCCCAGTCTCCCGGCGCATCTGCATCAAAATCTGACCCTCTTTGCACCCATGTGCTTCCAGATAATATATAAACTCTCGCATGGCCAGCATCACCACCCGCACCATCATTTCGGATCGCTCCGACAGCTATCGTACTCGCATTATCAGAAATGGTCGACGACCAACCAACCCAATCAACTAATTGTTCGCCTACCAAATCTTGACCAAGTTGATTCCAGCTAGTTCCATCATATTGGAATACTCTAGCATGACCCATTTGGTATAAAAGATCGCTATTATAAGGTGACCCTACAATAGTTGTATTTCCATCATTCGAAATTTCAACAGAAAAACCTGCCCAGTCTCCAGCTACTTTTCCATCTATATCTTGTCCTTTTTGTATCCAAGAGGTTCCATTGAAATTGTACACCCTTACTTGACCGGAATCAACTCCATTCCCATCATTATCCTTTGCTCCGATAGCAACCGTATTTCCATCACCAGATAAAGAAACCGACCATCCAGAATGATCCCCCGCAGCCTCCCCATCAATATCCTGACCTATTAGCAGCCAGTTGCTTCCATTGTATTGATATACTCTTACACTTCCAGCATCATTAAAAGAGCCATCGTTATGAGTAGATCCAATGGCTACCTTATTGCCATCAGAAGACATACTCACAGCGTATCCTGAATAATCAAATGCAGCTTCACCATCTATGTCCATACCGAGTTGGACCCATGCTCCGCTAATAAATCTGAATACTCGAGTCTGACCAGCCGCTCCCCCACTTGCATTATTATCATATTTAGCACCGATTACTACGGTATTGCCATCATCTGAAATATCTACATCAGAACCACAATAATTCCCTGAGGACTCACCATTTATATCTAGTCCTTTTGGAATCCAAGAGTTTGCGATTGGGTCATATGAGTAAACTCGTACATGTCCAGAATTAATCCCGCTTCCATCATTCTGATCAGCCCCAATTACGATCGTCATACCATCTGCCGATAATGCAATCTGAGCTCCCGAATAATCATTTATTGCCTCTCCATCAATATCCTGACCTAGCTGTATTTGAGAAAATAGTGGTGTTATAAATAAACTGAAAATAAATATTAAGAAGCCTAAAATCTTCATGTTAGAATTAATTATGAATGAATTAATCGTTTCAACCATTTGGGCTGTAAACATTAATTTGTATTGAGATGTGTTGAGATATAAAAGCTAAAAAGACGTTAATACTGATTATCAAATATATATTAACTTCACTTTAAGTAGTGATGTGATTTGATCTTCGGTTTGGTAATAAGTATGATCGGTAGGCTTATTAAGGATTAGATATTTCTTGTGTACCCCTACTAATTGCCTATTGGTTTGAAAATAGAATATCGTGAAAATAGGAAAAGCGTAAACAAGGAAGTTAGCCTTAGTTTAGATCTAGTTGATAAACTAAGTATTAATCGTCGTGGTAACTTGTATTAACTGTATCTTGACCTGAAAGTAGAATTGAAGAGACTGTTCATTTAATTCTCCTTATCATAATTTGACAACGCTATTTGAAATTTTTCCTTGATTCTATTCGTTAATTTTCTTGCTTTCAATATTTCAATGGAATCTGCAAAACCTAAAATCAAACGCTCAATCTCATAATTGTGACGTACCTGTAAGCTGACTATGACAGATCCAATTTTGCATCGTTCGGCTACTTTTTGACTGCTATGGAATGGTTTTGTTAAAACGTAAGAAGCATTCAATTTATCAATTTTCATTATGATCTTAATAATTTGATCATCATTTAAAACTGTGACCCCATAAGTATTTTTATAATACTCATCTGCATTGAAATCCATTAATTTATATTTCGTTTTTTAAGTCCATTTCGAAATCAATAATCCGATCTAAAGCCAATGTCATGATTTGCTTACTTTTATCATTCCTACCCTACAATAAAACAACTATTATTATACTCCTTTAGAATATATTCATGTAACTTAATTGCACTTTCCGTTCTTGCTTTAAAAGACTTGTATGTTATTTTAAGAACTATTTTTTTTAAGAATGCCTTAGTGTAGAGAATCTAAATATTGCAATCCAGTAAGATTAATATTTTTCTCTAGGTGTATAATCTGATTACTCTTTAGTGATTCTGTATGTATTTTATCTTCTAGCTTTTGAATGATTCCATTCAATTCCGAAAACAGCGAAAAATCTTTAAATTGACTTAACATTTCTACAGACTCTGTCAAAACATTCATATCATTTTTAGTAATAGATATATTAGCAATGTTATAATCCTCCTCTTGATAAGTGTAATAATTTCGATCGTATACGAGGGTGGGTGCTTGATATCCTAATTCATCACTCCTCATAAATTGTATGTCTAATTGAACCGTTCTCTTCCCTACATAAATATCTTTTCCAATATATTCGTATAATGCATCCGAACAAGCATCGATCATACTTTCTAAAGTCCATTTTCTTGACCTATTTTTCGACATTTTTCAATGGTTCTGTATCTTATAATTGGATTCTTGTTCGTCTCGATAGTTTTTATATTATTTATAAATCGACGTAAGTATATTGCGTAGACTAAAATTATATTTGAACAAATTATGCAAATGAAAATTACAGGAAAAGTTCTTATCGAAATGGGTTACAAGCAAGGCAAATGGTTCAAAAAGGCCTTAAAACATGCGAATGCTCACAGATTGGTAGATGTAGAATTGAGAGAATATTTAGATTCTGTGATGCCTCATTTCGTAGAGCCACATAAGAAAGCAATTTTATTTCATAAAAATATCAAAGCATCCACAAAAGAAGAAGAATCTAATGTTACTTCTGTTTTAGATACCATGTATGCTGTGATGAAAACCCCAACGGTTATAAATGGTGCCGTGATGCCGGATGCTTGCCCAACGGGTGGTATGGGACGGATTCCGGTAGGAGGTGTTGTGCTTACTAAAGATGCGATTCATCCAGCCATGCATAGTGCAGATGTTTGTTGTTCTGTAATGATGACGAATGTTGGATTTGTAGATCCAAAAAAAGTATTAGACAGTGCATTTGAAGCTACTCATTTCGGAGGAGGTGGGAGAGAAGATCTTTTTGTGTTACCGTCAGAACTAGAAGATAGGATCAAAGGAAATTACTTTTTAAAAGGACCGGGTAGTTTACACGCTGCAAAAACTCAATTGGGCACACAAGGCGATGGAAATCATTTCCTATACGTAGGCCAATTAGAATCCTCTGGAGAAACAATTATAGTTACACATCATGGCAGTAGAGCATTTGGGGCAAAATTATATAAGGAAGGGATGAAAGCAGCAGAATCTTTTAGAAAGGAAATTTCTCCAAATACCCTTAAAGCGAATGCTTGGATTCCATATACAGAAGATAAGGGACAAAAATATTGGGATGCTCTGCAAATCGTCAGAAGTTGGACAAAATTGAATCATCAAGTATTACATGAATCTATTTCCCAAAAATTGAATGTAGATATAGTCAATACATTTTGGAATGAACACAATTTTGTATTCAAAGATGAAGATATTTTTTATCACGCAAAAGGAGCCACCCCATTAGATGATAAATTTGTACCGGATTCACAGGATGGGTTAAGATTGATTCCGCTGAATATGAGTGAGCCAGTGTTAATTGTAAAAGGAGATACTACGAAAAATAATTTAGGTTTTGCACCTCATGGCGCAGGGAGAAATATATCTAGAAGTCAACACATAAGAAATAACTCGGGAAAAAGTATTGAAGAAATTTTTGCTGAGGAAACGAAAGGTTTAGATATTCGGTTTTACTCTGGGCATATTGATATTTCAGAATTGCCATCTGCCTATAAAAATGCAGAAAATGTAAAAGAGCAAATGAAGGAATTTGGACTTGGAAAGGTCGTCGATGAAATACTGCCATATGGATGTATCATGGCAGGAAATTGGAAAATTGACGCTCCTTGGAGAAAAAAGAAAAGATAATTGTATTTGCAGATCTAAATTTATGGTCTAGGAATAGCCACTACAAATCACAAGCAAAGGGCACAAGCAGCCTTAGTTTTATTAGAATACGCTAAAACATCATTATTGAATTTTGGTTTCATACTATATTCTTTTCATTTTTTGCATTGCCCAAAAACATGACTGAATATTTTCTGATTTATCAGAATTGGAAGAAACTAAATGTTGCTTTCAGTGAAGGAACCGAAGCTTCCATGCTGAGGATTAAAAAAACGCTTGACCATTTAATAGCAGCACGGCGGCGCAATATCCACTAAATGATCGGGGCTGCCCGCGAGGTATTCATCCTTATACATGTTTTCTTTTTGAATCATGGAAATCCTATAATCTTGTGAATCTTAATGCTGACAATTTATAAATTCTGTCCATCCACTGATCCTATAAATCAGTGATTTATACAATTTTCCTTTCACTGCAGATAAAAAAAAGAGCACCATGGTTATCACATGATGCTCTTTTTACAATAATTTGTATTGTATTAATTCTATTTTAGTAGTACTAATTTCTTAGAAACTGATTGGTGTTTATCTGTAATGTTGAGGTGATAAATGCCATCAGATAAGTTTGCGTGAGAAAGGTTCAATTTTACTTTGGAGTTGTTATCTGTAATATTCTTGGTGTATACTATTTTGTTTTGATTGTCATAAATTCGAACAATTGAGTTTTTGGATGTAAGAATTTTAGAACTAATATTTAGTTCACCGTTTGCAAATATTGGGTTAGGGAAAAGTACTATATCATTGTCAATGGTTACAATTTCTGGGGAACTTGTTGCTAATCCTTCTCCGAATAATTCATCTGCTAAATCAAAGGCTGCGATTCCTATTTTTTCACCAATTTGACGTCCTGGTATATCATCAACTGGAGGATGAATTCCACCCCAAATTCGTGAAAGACCCGATTGGTTTGCGGCATCTCTGTAGGTAGCCCATTGTAGGCTCAGTGCTCGATATGGACCATTAGTAATATTAAATTCACCTTCTTCGAAATGAACTTCACCTAAGCCTCCGGGAAAGAAGTCATCCCCTGTAAACATACTCAATACTTCAGCTGCTGCCCTCGAGTACGTTGAATGCCCTGAAACGTAGCCTGCAAATGGTGGTGTGACGAAAGTTACATCTTGATACGGCAACCAATATTCGCCCCTTGAGTAAAATTCTAAACCTTGAAATGTGCGATTACTTAAAATTTTAATATTTCCGAGATTAGAACCATTATAACTAAGTAAGGGATCTCCTTCTAGGATTTGCTCAATAATTCCTGGAATTAAAGGAATTCCATTGGGGTCGTAATTAATACCATTTGGGTCTGTGCATTGTCCCTTATCCACCATATAACGGATTGCTGAGATAGGTCGAATGTAATCATAATAACCTTTTATACTCCAAGCACTTATGGCCGAGTCGTGCATCGCTCCACCTAACATGAAATATGCTTTTACATCCCACTCTAGGTTTCCTAATTCTTCTCCTTCTCCTTTGTATTTTTTGACCAATGCATCTTGATCATTGACATAATTGAGGATATTAAACCAATGGCCGGGAGGCGTTTCAGAACTCGGTCCGTCCGCCCACCATTCTGCTACTAATCTTGTATAATCTCCTTGAATAACAATTTGAGGTTCGTATGGCAAACCAGTTACCGGATTTAAATCATGTCCGGGACTTGTATCACCTCCTTCTTCAAAATTATAATAATCTCTGAGTCCTTCTATCGTAGTAGGAAATTCCGTCATATTTCCGATGGCTCCAGGAGAAATATCTACTTTCTTAAAGGTATCGAGTATAGTATGTGTTTTCCAAACTACTGGCATGGTAAAACCCCACTTAAATCCGTCTGTCAATCCTCCACCTACGAGTGTGTCTAGATAAGCAGGAGGTCCTGGGTCATGATATACCCACCATTCTTCTCCATCACGTTCCAAAATTGAAAGTTCATTTTCTGTCAATGCAAAAGGGGTGACTCTACCCCACTCTGGACTTAGAAAATCTGGGCTACCACCTTCTACCACATTTCCAGATTGATCTACAAAACCTGGAATATCTAATTTTTGCCACCGATTAGGATCATTCAATCTTGGATTTCCAAAATTTGCTAATGGATCATAAAATGGCCAAAATGGATTCATCTCTGGGTTTACAGGTTTATAATATTGATTTGCATACTCATTTATTTCATTTGAACCATCCTGTAAACCATAGGCAATAACTTGTTCTGCAATGTAATTTCCTAAAGCTGCTGGGAATCCATTTGTATAATCTGTATCTGTATAATTTTTATCATACCCTGATGCACTAAATACTAAATCTGCATTGAACATAATATCTTCAGCCCCCGGAGAATCTTTAAATCTGAGTTCCATTATTCTATACACCGCATAGCTCATTGCCATTTCTCGTGCATCTTGAATATCGCCATAAAATGATACTCCATCGAATTCACAAGTAAATTCTCCAATAGTTTTTCCTAACAAATAGGTCTCATTTACATCGTCATAGGCGGCAAATGCATCATACATAGCTAAAGAGGTATGAAATAGATTCCTAGCATGCACGGTTGGCCTCGCGAAGTCATTTCTAATTCCATTCAAAACAATTTCATTCCATACCCTTGCTTTGCTAAATTGTTGCGCCTCTGCTGATATTGATGTCAAAAGAAGCCAGAGCAAAAGGAGGATTATATTGTTTTTCAAACTAAATTTATCCATTATATATATCGTTTTCAATTATTTATATATGGGTCAAAATTATCATAATTAAGGGGATGGTGCAAATATAAGGGGAGGGGAAGTGTGTTAAAGGTGTAATCTGCGGACCTATGTTGCTTAAAAATTGATTTTGTAAGTATTAATATCATTTTCAAGGTACAGATTATATGTAATAGAATTCCAACATAAAGCCGTAGAATATTTAACAAACATCCACCTTTCTTGTTTATTCCATATGAAATACTTATTGATTGCATTCACTTTACTAATAGCGATACAAATGACTGGACAAGAAGATAAAAACTGTGAGACTAAGGTAAACAGAAGCAATCCAAAAAACGGAGCTAAAAATGTGCTCGGTGGAGAATTACAAAGTTGTTGTTTTGATCCGATCACTGGATGGTTTAGAGATGGTTATTGCAATACTGATTACGACGATTTTGGCACGCATACGGTATGTTCCATCATGACCGCTGATTTTTTAGAATATACTAAGTCTAGAGGCAATGACTTATCCTCTCCTTCTGCCAATGGCCTTTTTCCTGGCCTAAAAACTGGTGACAAGTGGTGCCTTTGTGCTTCCCGTTGGCTAGAAGCTTATAATGCGGGTCATGCTCCTAAGGTAGTTCTTGAGTCTACCAATGAGAAGACTTTGGAGTTGGTGAAGATTGAGTTTTTGAGGGAGCATACTATTGATTAAGTTTTTGATTGGGGGCTTCTGCTTTAAGTGTTTCTAGGGATTTAAGCTCTAAAGTCTTTTGTATTTCTGACGGAGCCAAATCATCTGCAA
>Ga0114956_1001007_pt1 | contig 21852 bp, 14 predicted proteins | sample MaitaG_FD_87304 | JGI IMG/M metagenome (GOLD analysis project Ga0114956, IMG submission 87304) | Marine algal microbial communities from Maine, USA - Maine_Asex2 metaG | ecosystem: Host-associated > Algae > Red algae > Unclassified | place: Maine, USA | collected 2015-01-05
GCCATTCCCGTGTCATCATTCCCCTGTATTAACACCGGCCTGCAACGCTTTTCGGCTTATGGCAAACGCTTGCCATAGTATGGCAGAACATTGCCACCTTATGGCAAGAACTTGCCACTTTACGGCAAATGCTTGCCATAGGCATGTTTAGGCTGGACGGGGGGAAAAGGCATTGATGCGAGCGAGGGCCTCGCCTGTAGACGGTTGCCAGCCTATCCCAAATTTGTTAGCCCGCTCGTCGTGTCGCATTTTGTCGTCAAAAAACGGGTGGAATTCCATCAGACCGATCTCGCTGGGATCGTACACTTCAGTGAATTCTTTCGCTATTTTGAGTCCGCTGAACACGCCATGTTTCGATCCCTCGGCACCTCTGTCCACCCTTCGGGGACGGACAGCGGCTGGCCACGGGTCTCCTGCTCGTTCGATTACCACCGTCCGCTGCGCTTCGAGGACGAGTTTGAGGTGCGGGTTGAGATCCAGCGCATCGGCAAATCCTCGCTCACTCTCGGCTGTGAAATCCATTTGTGCGGTCCATCCTCCGCCGATGAAAGTCTTGTTGCCAAGGGGCAATCCACGAGTGTACATTGCCTGAAAACGCACGATGGGAAGATGCAAACCGAAATGATTCCGGCTTCCGTGCGATCTAAATTGGAAGAACTCCTAGCCACCTCTTAGCTAATAAACGTCGCCCAACCAACGTAGTCCAACCAACGTCGCCCCAACCAACGTAGTCCCAACCAACGTAGCCCAACCAACGTAGCCTAACGAACGCTTCATGAAAAACGTGACCATCCCATTCTTTTCTTTTCTCCTCGCCCTGACGCTCGCCCTGCCAGCGTTCAGTCAGGTGAACCACTGGCGCGGCGCGGATCAATCCGGCGCGTTCAAAGGCGACGGCCTCCCCGAAAGCTGGTCGGCCGAAGGCGACAACCTGCTGTGGCACGCGGAAGTCGGATCGCGTTCGGCACCGTTGGTGATGAACGAACGCGTGTATCTCATCGGCCGCGTTGGCGAGGGTTCGGAAACGCAGGAACGCGTGGTCTGCCTCAATCTCGACTCCGGGGAAATCATCTGGGAGCACCGCTTCAACGTCTTCCTCACCGACATCGTCGCGCTACGCCTCGGTTGGGCCAACCTCAGCGGCGACCCCGAGACCGGCTATATCTACGCGCACGGCGTGCAGGGCATGTTCTTCTGCTTCGACAAGGACGGCAAGATCGTCTGGAAGCGTTCGCTCACGGAAGAGTACGGACGGATTTCCGGCTACGGCGGCCGTACCAACACGCCGGTCATCTACCGTGATCTGGTCATCATCAGTTCGTTGACCAGTGGCTGGGGCCCGCAAGGGAAGGGCGCCCACCGTTACTGGGCCATGGACAAGAAGAACGGCAAGCTGGTTTGGTGGAGCGATCCCGGCGGCAAGCCGCTCGACACCACCTACGCCACGCCAGTGCTAAAAGACGATCTGCTTTACAGCGCGATGGCCGACGGCGCCGCCGTTTGTCTCGACCCGGCCACCGGCAAGAAAATCTGGCACGTGCCGCTCAGCAAACGCGGCATCAACGCCTCCGTCGTGGTTGCGGACGGCTTGGTCGTCGTCGGACACGGCGAGGAAAATCTCAACACCACCACCATGGGTTCGCTGGTCGCGCTGAACGCAAAGGATGGCTCCGAAGCCTGGCGGATCGACGGCCTGCGCGCCGGCTACGCTTCGCCGGTGGTGGTCGACGGTCTCGTGTACTGCCCGGACAACTCGGCCAACCTTTACTGCATCGATTTGAAGTCCGGTGAAGAACTCTGGAAACTCAACTACGGCAACGAAGCCAAAGGCTCGCCGATCTATGCGGACGGAAAAATCTACGCCGGCGAAGTCGGTGGCAGCTACCACATCATGGACGTCTCCCGCGAAGGCGGCGAACTGGTGCACTCGATTGAGTTCAAAGAGGAAAATGGCTCGCCGATCGAGATCTTTGGAACGCCGGTGGTCGCGCACGGCCGCGTGATCCTGCCCACCTACTGGGACACCTACTGCATTTCATTAAAGGACAAGTTCCACCGTTCCGGCGTTCCCGAATCCGTGACCCTGGAACCGAAATCCACGGGTGGAATCGTGCCCGCCGAGATCACTTTGGGCGCCGGTGTCACGACCGCGTTCAGCGCGCCCGACGCCACCAGCTATGCACTCCAAGGCCTCGCTGGCGAGATCAGCGCCGACGGCATTTTCACGTCCAAAGACACCGGCAAAGTACAGGCCGGGTTCGTCGTGGCCAACGCTGGCGATGTCGAACACAAGGCGCGCGTTCGGGTCATGCCGCCGCTGCCCTACAGCGAGAATTTCGACGATCTCACCGCCGGACTTCCGCCGCCCGGCTGGATCACGTCCAAGCTCAAAGCGGTGGTCACGGAAGTCGACGGCGAACAAGTGCTGCGCAAACTCGCCGAACGCCCCTCGCCGCCCTTCGCCCGGCTGCGCTGCTATCTCACGCCGCCGCTCGAAAGCGGTTACACCATCCAATCGGACATGCTCGGCAAGGCCAAAGGCCGCCGCTTCATTCCGGACATGGGCCTGATCAACTCCCGCTACCTGCTCATCGCGCTCGGCACGTCCTCGCGCAAACCGGCCTTGCGTCTCACCTCCTGGGCGGCTTTGCCCCGGGTGCAAAAAGACGTGCCGTTCAACTGGAAACCCGACACGTGGTACACGATGAAGTTCGAAGTGGTGCCGCAGGGCGACAGCGCGCTGGTGCGCGGCAAAATCTGGCCGCAAGGCGAGGACGAACCCGCCGAGTGGAGCATTGAAATGACCGATGACACCCCGAACACCGAAGGCAGTCCGGGACTCTACGGCTACTCCGTCGGTACCACCTCCAAAAGCCTCGGCACCGAAATCCTTTATGACAACGTCAAAGTCTTCCGCGGAAACTAACCCCATGAAACGAATTCTTCTTCTCCCCATTCTCACCGTCTCCATTGCCGCCTCTCTGGCGTTCCTGACCGGTTGCGGCGGCACCACGACCGAGACGACCTTGGTCCCGCCCAAAACGGCGACGACTCCGGCAACCTCAAATCCCGGCACCGCCAGCGGCGACAGCACGGCATCTGGCAGCACGACGTCTGGCAGCAAAGCGTCTGGCTCGTCTGACGGCACTACAACCACATCTGGCGGCACAAGTGCGTCCGGCAGCGTGGCAACCCCGGGTGCCGACGAGACCGGAACCAGCGTGGCCACGCCAAAAACCGGAACCACCGAGGTCCCGGCCGTTCCGGCGATCCCACCGGTTCCCACCGCTCCCGTCGTTCCCGCCGCATCCACCCCGCAAGCTCCCGCTCCGGCGGTTCCAGCGAAGTCCGATCGCACAAGCGCCGCGAAGGCCGGCACCACCGAAACCCCGGCAACGCCCGCCACCACCGTCGCGTCCCCGGACGGTCCCGTCGCGCCCGCGGTCGACCCGATTCCCGAGAAAGAAGATGTGACCCCGGTTCAAGCCAGCGGCAAAAAAACCGACTGGAACGGCTGGGGCGGCAAACTCAGCCGCAACATGGTGGATCATCACGGCAGCAAAAACATGCCGGTCGAAGTCGACATCGAAAAAGGTCTCAACGTCAAATGGGTCGCCGAACTCGGTTCGCAAACCTACGGCAACCCCTCTATCGTCGACGGCAGAATCTTCATCGGCACCAACAACGAAGGCACCCGCGATCCCGAGATCACCGGTGACCGCGGCAACATTCTCTGCTTCCGCGAAGAAGACGGCAAGTTCCTCTGGCAAGCGGTACACGACAAACTCTCCGCCGGCCGTGTCAACGACTGGCCCAACCAAGGCATCTGCTCCGCTCCTTGGATTGAAGGGGACCGCTTCTGGTACTTCAACAACCGCGCCGAGATTGTCTGCGCCGATACTGAAGGCTTCCTCGACAACGAAAACGACGGCATGCAGGACGAGCAGTACAAAGGCGAAACCAAAGCCGACATCATCTGGATGTACGACACCATCGAGGAACTCGGAAACTTCCCGCACAACCTCGCCACGTCCTCGCCGGTCGTGTGGAGCAATCTGGTCATCGTGGTCACCGGCAACGGCGTCGACGAAGGCCATCTCAACTGCCCATCGGTCCGTGCGCCCTCGTTCATCGCGGTCGACAAAAACACCGGCGAACTCGTCTGGGAGTTTCTCGCCGATAAAGACATTCTCCACGGCCAATGGTCCTCCCCTGCGATGGGGCAAGTGAACGGCGAGTGGCAAGTCTACCTTCCGGGCGGCGACGGCATCCTCTATGCCCTCAACCCCGAGTCCGGCGAATTGATCTGGAAGTTTGACATGAACCCGCCCGACTCCAAATGGGAACTCGGCGGCTACGGCACGCGCAACAACATCATTTCGACGCCCGTGTTTGTCGACGGCCACGTCTACCTCGGCGTCGGCCAAGACCCCGAACACGGCACCGGCATCGGCCACTTTTTTAAAATCGACGCGTCCGGCAAAGGCGATGTCACCGGCACCTGGTGGAAAGATTTCGCCACTGAAGAAGAAGGCGAAGAAGACAAAGAAGAAGAGGAAGCCGAAGAAAAAGAAGAAGCCGAGGAAAAAGAAGAAGCCGAGGAAGCAGAGCAAAAAACCATGGCCAAGTGGCACCGTGGCGGCGAGGACTTCGGACGTACCATGTCCACCGCCGCCGTACACAACGGCTTGGTCTACATCAGCGACCTCGAAGGCTACCTCTACTGCCTCGACGCCGACACCGGCGAACTCGTCTGGAAACAAGACCTGCAAGCCGCTTGCTGGGGTTCGCCGATGGTCATCGACGGCAAAGTCTATATGGGCGACGAAGACGGCGAAATCGTCATTCTCGAAGCCGGCCGCGAAAAGAAAGTGCTCGGCGAGTTCGAACTCGAATCCTCCACCTACTGCACCCCGGTGCCGGCCAACGGCGTTCTGTACATCGTGTCGAAGAGCAAACTCTACGCGATTGCGTCCGAGTAAGTTGGGCGTGTGTTGGTCTGCGGGCTAAAGCCCGCAGACCAAACACGGGATAAATCCCATGCCACATTTGGGGCCGGCCAAGCCGCGGCAGGTACCATAGGTTTAAACCTGTGTTTGCACCGCCAGGTTTTAACCCGGCGGAATATTGGGATCATTAAATTCCAACGGCCTTTACGGGTGGTTCAACCAGCCCGAGTCGCCATCGAAGTAGTGCTCTTTCTTCCAGATCGGCAGGCGGCTCTTTAGTTCGTCGATGACATAGCGGCATGCCTCGAACGCGGGACCGCGATGCACCGCGGTGACGCCGATCCAGACCGCGAGTTCGCCGATGGCGAGGACGCCGGTTCGGTGAACGCAACGGATTTCCAGCACCTCGAACTTGGTCCGCGCCTCGGCCTCGATCTTGGCGAACTCGTTGGCGGCAAGCTTGGTATCCGCTTCGAACGCGAGTCGCTGCACCGCGCGTTCGAGATTGCGTTCGCGAACCCATCCCTCGAAGCAGACAAAGGCACCCGCCGCGTCCGCGCCCATGGCGGCACGCAACGCTTGATCGTCGATCGCGGTATCGGAAATATCAAACATTCGAACTACGTACACGACCCGCAAGCGATCTCAAGCGAACAGGCTATCGTCGTTCACGGTGTTTCAGGCTCGGCGTGCAGCTTCAAAAGCCTTTCTCCGACATCCATTGCATATCGGCTACATGTTCGTCATGCCGACCACCAAGATCTGGCATGACCAATGCCACGCCGGCGAACTAAACGAGGCCCAGTCCCATTTTTGGCGCGAGAAACCGGCCGAAGAACTTTACGACCTGAAGACCGATCCCGACGAAGTGAAGAACCTTGTCGACTCGGCCGAACACCAGGCCGTGCTTGAACGCATGCGCGCCGCGCACCGGAAACACAGCGCCGCCATCCGTCTGTTTCTCCGTCTTCGCCGCCGAACGCCCCAACATCGTGGTGTTCTTATGCGACGACCTCGGCTACGGCGATCTCGAGTGTTACGGCCACCCGCACATCAAGACGCCGCATCTCAACAAGCTGGCAGCGGAGGGGATTCGCTTTACCGATTGCTATTCCACTGCGCCGGTGTGTTCGCCATCGCGGGTCGGCTTGCTGACCGGTCGCAGTCCGAACCGGGCCGGGGTGTACGACTGGATTCCGCCGGGCAATAAGCCGCGTCCGGACGCGCGCGAGCAGGTGCACCTGCGTCGTTCGGAGACGACCATCGCGCAGCTTCTCAAAGACGCCGGCTACGCCACCTGCGTGTCCGGCAAGTGGCATTGCAACGCCCAGTTCAATCAGGACTCACAGCCCCAACCGGGCGACGCTGGGTTCGATCATTGGATGGCGACGCAGAACAACGCCGCGCCTTCGCATCGCAATCCTGTCAACTATGTGCGCAACGGCGAACCCGTCGGCAAACTCGAAGGCTACAGTTGCAACCTCGCGGTGGCCGAAGCCGAACGCTGGTTGGAAGCACGCACCAAAGCCGATGCGGCGCAGCCCTTCTTCCTGTTCGTTCCCTTTCACGAACCCCACGAACCAGTCGCTTCGCCGGAAGACTTGGTGGCGCAGTACCGCGATGTGGCCAAGAGCGAAAAAGAGGCCGAGTACTTTGCCAACGTCGCCAATGTCGACCGGGCGGTCGGCAGTCTAATGGCCAAACTGAAAGCCTTGGACCGCGATAAAAACACCCTGGTCATCTTCACCTCCGACAACGGGCCGGAAACCCTGAAACGATACAGCCGCGCCGATCGCTCGTTCGGCGTGGCTACTCCGCTGCGCGGCATGAAACTGTGGACCACCGACGCCGGCTTCCGCGTCGCCGGTATCATGCGCTGGCCGCAAACGATCAAGGTGGGCCAGACCGTGAACACCCCCGTCTCCGCGCTCGACTTCCTGCCGACCTTTGCCGCTCTGGGCGAAGCCAAAGTCCCCGACGCGCTGGCCCTCGACGGCATGGATGTCCGTGCCCTTTTATCGGGCGGCGAAATCACCCGCGAGAAGCCGCTGTTCTGGGTCTACTTCAATGCGATCAACGAACAACGCGTGGCGATGCGCGATGGCGACTTCAAAGTATTGGCCAAAGTCGATCTGCCGAAGATGCAAAACGTTCACGCCGGCGTGGCCGAGCAGGTTCGGGCCGCGAGTTTGAGCCACGTGTCGATCTACAACATCCGCACCGGCATTGATGTGTCCGAGGATCTGGCCGGAAAGGACGAGGCGCAGACCAAGATGTTCACCGAGAAGCTGACCAAGATGTACCGCGAACTCACAGCCGGTTCGCATGTGTGGACGCCGGCAGAAAAATAAAACGGGCCATACGAAGTTCCACCGGCTGCAAGGATCCGCTTGGAGCGTGTAGCGCGGGCTTTAGCCCGTGTTTGGCCTGCGGGTTTTAACCCGCAGGCTCTGAGGAGCCAAATAGCTTCGAGTGCTTTCATTTTCAATTCCCGTTGTTTCGCCAGCGCTGCTCCGTCAAAAATCTTGTTCCGCTTAGTGGCGTGATGAATCATGGCCGGGATGAAAGGAGGGTGCAGGTAGGAGTGCGAAGGGGGCGCGGGGCCCCGAATGCTGAAGAATATGCCGACCACCGAGATAAGCAGAAGGATGGTTGGAGCAGGGGCGGGTGGGCCAGTTCCGCAAAAAGATCGAGGCATAGATGGACGCGTACATCGACTAACTCGTGTTTTTGGAATGAATCTCGAACGCCGGGCAATCGGCTCGGGAGGCCCCTCGCCCTCCAGTTGGATGAGTTGAAATTTTCGATTCGGAATGAATCTCGAACGCCGGGCAATCGGCTCGGGAGGCCCCTCGCCCTCCAGTTGGATGAGTTGAATTTTCGTTTTGGAATGAATCTCGAACGCCGGGCAAACGGCTCGGGAGGCCCCTCGCCCTCCAGTTGGATGGGTTGAATTTTCGTTTTGGAATGAATCTCGAACGCCGGGCAATCGGCTCGGGAGGCCCCTCGCCCTCCAGTTGGATGAGTTGAAATTTTCGTTTTGGGATGAATCTCGAACGCCGGGCAAACGGCTCGGGAGGCCCCTCGTCCTCCGGTTGGATGGGTTGAAAATCCCTTTCAGAAAAGGCCCTGCAGCTCTTTTGGAATTTTCTGCAAGCGCCACTCGGGTTTGTCGGTGGTGCCGCTGAGTTTCACTTCGAGGAAGAAGGAGATGGGCGAGGTGATCAGTCGGACAATGTCGGTGAGCAGGCCTTTTTTGAACAGTTCGATTTTGATCTTACCGTCGATCCGGTGGTCGAAGTGGTAGGTGACGGCGCCTTTGGCGCTGAGCACGTCGCCGAGTAGCTTGAGATCTTCGAGATGCGCTTGCTGGTCCTTGATGGTCAGCTTGGCGTCGAGGTCGCTTTGCTTTGCGATGCCGAACCCGGGAATGACTTTACTGAGAATATCGGACAGGCCGCCGAGCAGCCGCACGCTGAAGATTTCCCCTTGCCGGATTTTCACGGTTCCCTCGCCAGTCATGGTGTCCTGGAATTCACCGATGCCGAGCGGGCCGCTCAGCACGAAATCCGAACTCACCCGGCCCAAGATCTTGTTGTCGGGGGCGCGGTTCGGCCATTGGATCTGGGCGAGTTGCGCGTTCTGCAGGTTGAAGCGCATCGACAATTCCGGGGCGGTCTCGCGGAACAAATTGGTGATGGCGGCGAAGCCCTGGAACGGACCGCCCTGATAAACGCCTTTCATGTCGAGCATGCTGAGCACGTTCTCGTGTAGGCTCCAATTGAGTTGGCATTCGTCGAGCACGATCCAGCTCATACCACCATCGTTGAACGCGAAGGAGCCGCCGAGGTGGTGGCGGTTGGCACCGCTTTGGTCGACCGCGCCGGACAGAATCAGACGGCTGGGGCCGTTGATCTCCAACTTGGCGATGCTCGCTGCCACGGCCTCGCCGGCAATCTGCGCGATGCGCTGCACGTCCGCCGTGGTGTCGAGGTTGACCTTCAACTGTTTGTTGGGCGTGTCGAAATACAGGGTGCCCTTGGCCGTGCCGTTACCCGAACGCGCGACGATGTTGGAGAAAGTGGTGATCTGGTTGGCGTAGGTGATCCGCGAATCATATCGGTCGAGCATCACGCCCCGAACCGACGCCTTGCTCGCGCCGAGGGTGCCGCGCAGGTCCATGGTTTGGTCGAAGGGAATCTTGTCGCTGAGCAGGCCGGTGACGGTGAGCTGGCTGTCGAAAGGCCCGTTGAACTTCATGCTGTCGAGATTGATATTGGGAATGTCGATTTGTTCGAGGCGGGCATTTTTAACGCCGATGTTCACCGTGAGGGCAGGGGGGGCGTTTGGAATATTGAGGCCGGTGATGGTCGCGCCGCCGCCGATGCGTCCGCCGAAGCAGATCGCGTCCAGGTTTTCGAGTTTGAAGGTCTTGCTTTTCAAGGACCAGTCGAAGTTCGGGTTCTGCAGATCGATCCACTGAAAGCCACCGCTCCGGGCCCCGCGAACGCTACCGGTGATGTCGTGGTTGCCGCGCCCGGGCTGCAAGTCGATCCGTCCCCGAACGCGCGACTCAGGCGGGCCTTCGAGGCGAATGTTTTTCATCACCTTGGCCGTCCCGGGACCCGACAGATTGGACAGCGCGGTGAAGTCGGCGGTACTGACGATGTCCAGCCGCATCGTTTGATTGGGGCCGTCGATGGTCATGCTGCCGTTGATGGTTCCTTCGGGGCGCGTCACCTTCAGATTGCTCAGCGTCGTGAGGCGGTTTGTGAACGATACGTCGACTTCTGCGGTGTCGATCAGTGTGCTGCGAAACACGGCTTTGGTGGTGCTGACGTGGCCGTGCGCCCAGGCGGAATCTTTATCGCCGATGGTGCCGCCGACGTGGATGTCAACTTTGGGCGGAGCGTCGAGAAACTCGAACGAGCGGTACAGGTCCTCGTTGGCCGGCGCGAGTGGGATCAACAGCGTGGGGGCGGCCTGCACGATGGCGTGGGTGCGGAACGACTTCGTGTCGAGGTTCATGGTGGATTGAACCCGCGCCGGTCCCGAACCCGGTCCGTCGCCGATGTGACAGGTGAGGTTGGACACGGAAAGTTGCGGCCATTGCAAGGCGCCGTCGAAGTCGAGTTGGTTGATCCAGATGCCTTGGTAGCGGAGGCGGTCGACCGCGAGATGGCCGCCGATCTTGTGGCCGAGTTGGCCGTCGGGATCGGGTTGGATGTCAAGGGTGCCGGCGACCTTGCCGGGAATGTAGACATCTTCCTGCAACACCACTTTGGTGAGGTTGGTCGGCAGCAGGTGGAAGATCAGCGGGGCGGGGATGTTGAGATCGAGCGAACCGTGAACGACCTCGCGGCGCGGATCCATCTGGCCGACAAAGGCGGCGTGGTGGCCGTCCTGTTTCCAGACGAGTTCGCGGACGTCGATGCGGTCACGCCCGATGGTGGAGCGAAGCGTGAGCTGGTCGAACTTTAGTCCGGCCACCCAGCCTGGGGACGTGGCGTCGAACTGCACCCCAACGCGGTCCTTGGCTGGCGCGGCGGGATCGAGTTGCAAGTCGACGCGTAGGACCGGCGGGCGTTCGTGGCGGGCGGCCACCAGCGTATCCCAGATCGGCAGGAGGGAGGCGAGCAAGGGCTCGAGGGCTTCGCGTGAAAGCGGTACGGATTTTGGGGTGCGCGTTTCGGGATGCGGGGCACGGGTTTCGGGTTGCGGGGTGCGGGTTCCGGGGTGCGCGGCGGCGGTGTTGGTTCCGTTGCCGTTTTTGCGTTTGGGCAGCATGACATCGCCGCTGATGCGCAGGTCGATGCCGGCGAGATGGGTGTCGAACTGGTGGATTTGCAGATGGTTTTCGTTGAGGTCAATGCCGGCGGTGACGCGTTCGAGCACGACCGGTTTGGCGGTGTGAAAACCGGAGGTTTCGTCGTCGCATTGATAGACGAAGCGGCCGTTGGTCAAGGTCTTCGAACCCGGTTTGATCTGGCCGGAGAAGTCTAGTTGCAGGCCGTCGTGTTGCCAGTGGACTTCCTTCACTTCGATGTTCATCCGGTTGAGTTCGGCGGCAAAGTCGAACTGGTCGAAGCGCTTGCCGGCGATCCAGCCTGGCGCGTTGACATCGAGGGTGACCTTCACCATGCGTTCGGCCGGATTGCCGGTATCGAGCGAGATATCCACTTCGAGAATGGGGGCCTTGGTGTACTGCGCGTTCGACAGCGCCTTGATTACTGGCATCAAACTTTGCACCACGGGTTCGATTCGGGGCAGTTTCGCTTTGGCCTTGTTGCGGCTGTTGTTGTTACCTGCCGCCTTGTCCATCGCGCCCAGCGTGACGTCGCCGAACACGCGGACCTGGATGCCTTCGAGTTCGCCGCTGAGTTTGCGGATGTGCAGTTCGCTGCCGTCGATGTCGATCAAGGCGTTCAAGTGTTCCAGAACCAGCGGCATATGGTTGGTCGCGCCCGCTTCCCAGTCGGAGGTTTGAAAGGTGAGACGGCCGTCGCGAATCCGGAACTGCTTCATCTTAAAGCCGCTCTTCAGGCCGCTCAGACCTTTGAGTCCGCCGAGGGCCCTTCTGCCTTTCAAGTCATCGAGCACCGGCTCGCTTCCGTGGAAACTAACGTCGATGTCGCCGCTGAAGAAGGCGGGGTTGGACGCGTTGCGTTGGCTGCTCAGTTCGATGCCGCGCATGACCAATCCACCCGACGGGCTAAAGCGCGTGTCGTCCGTGGCCAGATCGAGATGGTGTTTATTGAGGAAGGAGCTGGCCAGTTGCAGGACGGGCGCGGGTACGCCGCGGTGCAACTGCCAGATGTAGCCCGCCACCGCCGCGAACAGCAGTGCGACGACAAGCACGTAGAGGCCTTTGAACACGTGCCTCAGGACGGTCATGGGAGTTCCAGGCAGAACGGCGAGAGCAGTTGTTCGGTGGTGTCGCCGTCGAGGGTGAACACCACATCCTGGCCGCGGATCATGGCGTAGTTACCGTCGCCCGCCGGCAGGGGACCGCCGAGCAGCAGGGTCTGACGCAGCAAGGCGCCTTCGCGCATCGACACGGTAATCGTCAGCTGCGGTTTATCGAGACCGTACTGCGCCGGACGCGGCGGATCGCGGGTGACCAGGCGGACGGCCTCGAGATTGCAGATCGCGGCGAGCATTTTTTCGAACAAGTTCTCGTTGAGAATGCAGGCGTCCTTGGCGACATCCCATTGCTCCGGGCCGCGGGTGAAGGTCTGGGTGCCGTTTTCATCGACGCGTTCGACGCCGGAGACCTTGGCCGGGTCGAGCAAGGTGATGCGCCGGTCGCTGTAGCGAAGCGAGTCGAGCGACAAGGTGGCGACGAGATGGTTGTCGACCTCGGCGACCACGTCCTCTTCTTTGAGATGCGCGAACGAACGCTTGCCACTATGGTAGACGTCGATTTGACGCACCGCCTCGGCGGGCGGCAGGTCGCCAGGATCGCGTTGAAACACGAGCCGGTAGGTGGGCTTGAGCCCGTCCTGAACTGGCGCGGCGCCCGGCGCGAGAGGGGCGGGCAGGTCAGCCGGTTCGATGCCGGTGGTGCCGGGATCCGTTGCCTTTGCGATAGTGTTCGTGGCGTTGTTCCTGGCGTCGTTCCTAGCGTTGTCATCATTTGGGTTGTCGTCGTTGTCATCAGGCTTGGCGGGATTGTGAAAGCCGATGCGGGGTGCCACCGCGTTGGTGTCGACGACTTGAAGCGGGTTGGTTTTTGTGTTGGCCGAGGTCCCGTTGGCGGCGGCGAGAATCTCGGCCAAGGTGCCGGCGGGGAAGTCGATGGCGGTCGCGGCGGCCCAATCCCGAACCAGTGCTTCGACGCGGGCGGTGTCTGCTTTGGACTGGATCGGTTCGAGCACTTCCCAGCCGTTCTCGGCGCGCCCGAGCGTCACCGGTTGGCTGTCCTCGTCGAGGATGCGCACACCGGTGATCTCGGCGGCATCCAAGGGCAGCAAGTGCTTGTCGCGCAGATCGCTGACCGGCAGTTCGAGGATGGCTTTGGTACCGACCGACAAAGTAAACACGGTCGGGAAGCGGCCGAGTTGGGCGTAGACAAAGCCGGCGGCGTCGGTGACCGGCTTGCCGATGCGCAGGCGTTGCGGGTTCACGTCGCCTTGGGTCCACCAGCGAAATTCATGGACGTTTTCCACCAGTCCATACTGGCCGAGATCGCCGGGTTCGTCGGTGACGATTTGTTCCATACGGGCGCTCGAAAGCGAGTTGAACATACTCTGAACCCGGGTCGGATCGAGGCGCGAGGTGAACGGTTGGCTGAGGCCCCAGACGCCGCCGTTCGGCCGGGTGGCTTGGAAGAAGCCGTCGGGGCGGTCCATTTCGATGCGCACAATCGTGTCTGCGGCGGGAATACCGATGGAGGTGTCGCGCAGTTCGAAGGGGTCGGCCGGGAATGCGCTGAGAATGGCGGCGGGCACGGTCATTACTTCGTCGGACCCGAGTTCGTGGGCGTAAACCGAGTTTTTGAACGCGGTCCGAGAACCGATCAAGAGCGTCTGTACCGTCTCGCCGGTCTTCACCCGGATGCGCCCTTCCGCGGGGTCGAGTCCGAGTTCGGGCAAGGTCATGTTGCGCGCGTCCCGGTCGGCCTTGCTGAGGACCGCGGAGGCGCGCAAGGTGCCGATGCGGTCGAGCAGCCGTTCGACCGCGCCCAATCGGACGGGGGCGCCGGCGGGCGACATGAACACCCATTGGTTGCCGTCGCGTTCGAAGCCGCACTTGGCGGGGCCGTCGAACTGGATACTGTCGGCGCGGCTCAAGTCGGAGAACAGCAGGCCCGGCACCGAACGCGCTTGGCTGCCGCGCATCAGACCGCCCGGCTCGAACAGCAGCAAACCGCTGCAGGCGATGATGCCGACGAGAATGCCGATGGTGCTGATCCGCATCAGGCGCGCCTCCTTACCCAGACCATCGCGCCGATCAAGCCGACGATCGCCGGCAGGCCGCCGGCCACCAGGAACATGAGTTGCTGGCGCTTCTCGTCGGACAGGTCGAGGCGCATCAGTTGGATCGGTTTGCCGGGCGCGGCGAGGTGGTAGTCGCGGTTGAGCAGCCAGTTCACCGAACGGGCCACCAGCTGTTCGGAGCCGGCGGAGTTGAGCGCGTTGACCGCGAACTTGCTGTCGCCGACCACCACGATGCGCGTTGGTTCAACGGCGGTGCCCTCGGCGCGTCCGTGTTCGAGCGCGAGCGCGATCGACACCGGACCGGCGGTGTCGCGTTCGGGGTCGAGGGCGCGTTCGATGGTCTTGGGATCGGTATCTGCCCAGCCTCGCTCCGAACCGGCGACCAAGGTCTCGATGCTGAAATCGGTGCCGTGTTCCAGCGGCCGGACGGAACGCGGCCGGTAGAATACGGTGGTCAAGTCGTCCATGCCCTTGGTGATCTCGTGGCGTTGGTAGTTGGCGATCGGCACCTGATTGGGGTCGCGCAGGCCGGGTTCGACGACGATGTCCTTGCCGAGCTGGATCTTCCATTTGCGCAGCAATGTTTCGATACCGGTGTTGGTGTCGGAGTCGACCAGCGCGAGCAGGCGGCCTTTGCGTTGAAGATAGCGGTCGATCATGTCGAGTTCGGACTGGGCGATCGGGCGGCGCGGACCGGCGATGACCAGCAGTTTGCAGGTCTCGGGCGAGAGCTCCCCTCCTTCGCCGGCGAAGCGCAGGCTCAAGTCGACATTTTCGGCGACCAGGCGCTCGGCGATGGTCGAGTATCCGGCGAGTTCGCTGAAGTCGTCCGGGCTGTGTTCGCCGTGGCCTTGGAGGAAGACAACGTGGGCGACCTCTTTGCTGACGACTTTGTTGATGGCCGAGGAAAACGCCTGCTCGCCCATGAACACCGCGTTCATGCTGCGCGAACGAATTTCGTGTTCAATGACCTGGTCCGGCGAACGCGTGACGCCAGCGGCGCCTTCGGTTTCACCACCATTCTCGCCGCGTGCTGCGGCCTCGTTCTCGGCGCGGGTGGTGCGTCGGTCGGAGGAGATGATGGCATCCATCGTCACGACCGCGTGGCGTTCGCCAGACTCGAACACCACTTGCGGCTCGTTGCCGAGGTTCAGACGTTGCAGCAAGTCGGCAGCGCGTCCCTTCTCCCAATCCGGGTCTACCCGGTCGAACTGCAACAACGGGTTCTTGGAAACGTACTCGCGCAGCAAGTTTTCGACCTCACTGTAGTGCACGTGGTTGACCGGCATCAGCAGGATGATTTTCACCGGCTCCTCCACGCGTGCGAGGAGGTCGGTGGTGATGCCGGAAAGTTCGTTGAGGCGCGCGTGGCTCATGTCCTTTCTTACGTCGTGCCGCAGCCCGACCAAATTCACCAGAATGAACAACACCACGGCAAGCAGCATGACAATACCGGTCGCGAAACGCTGACTGCGTTGGCGTTTGCGAAGCTTGCGGATGGCGCGCCGGGCGGGGTTCGCGGAGGTCATCGCCAATCCCTTGTTTCGAGTAGACGCGAGGTCATGTACAGGAGCAGCAGGGTCACCGACAGATACAGCACGATCGGCTGACTTTGCAGCGCGCCGCGGGAAAAGTCCTCCATGTGAATCACCCCGGACACGCGCCGGAAAGCTTGCTTGAGAAACGGGCTTTCGGTGATCCAGGGCAGGAAACTGCAAAAGAAAAACAACAGCAGGACCGCATAGGTCGAGATCGCCGCGACAATCTGGTTCTCCGCGAACGAGGACAGAAACACGCCGACCGCGATGAAGGCCGCACCGATCACGAAGGTGCCGAAGTAGGCGCAGGCCATCGCGCCGAGGTCCACCGCGATTTTGCCTTCGGCGAGATGTTCGATGATGAACACGTAGGCGAGGGTGGGCAGCCACAGCAGCACATAAAAGGTGAAGGCGCCGAGAAACTTGGCCAGCACCAGATCGCGCGAGCGCACCGGCGCGGTCATCAGCGTCTCGATCGTGCCCGCTTTGCGCTCCTCGGCGAACAAACGCATGGTGATGATCGGCACCACCATCAACACCGCCAACCAGAAAAATCCGGACCCGAACAGTTCTTGGATCACATCGGTTCCCGACGCGCCCTTGCTCAACATGCGCAAAACCCAGCCGAAACTCGCGCCCATGATCAGCAGAAAATAAGCCATCACGAAGTAGGCCATCGAGGAATACAAGTATGCCTCCACCTCACGGCGCCACAGGGTAAACAGACGCCTCATGACTTCGCGGCCGCTTGTTCGGCGGCGGGGGTGTTCGGGTCGGCGTGGTGTACCTGAGCGGCTGTGGTGGAGGCGCCGCCCGTGGTGGTGCTCGAACCCGGCAAGCCGCCGGGGTCTGTGCCGCCGGTTCGCGTGCTGCCGCCGGGACGCGTGCTGCCGCCGGGGCGTGTCGGCTCGGCTTCGCCCTTCTGTTGGCTGTCGCGTTGCGTCACCTCGACAAACACATCTTCCAAGGTGCGATGTTTGAGTTCGAGACGGCGCAGACGCCAGGGCTCGGTACGGACCGCGTCGAACACAGCTTCCGCCAGAACACGGCCGCCGCGCTGATTGTTGCCGATGCCGCCGTTATACATGCTCGTGGCATGCGCGGCCCCGTTCTCGGTTCCGTTGCCGCCAATGCTGTTGCCGCCAATGTTGTTCCCGCCAATGCTGTTCCCGCCAATGTTGTTCCCGCCAATGCTGGTTCCGCCATTGCCGTTTTCCGGCAGAAGAAGGTTTGCCGCACCGGTGATCCGCAGGGTCGTCCAGGCGTCTTCGGTCTCGGACTCGACCTGCACTTTGGCGACGCAATCGAGCGACAGCATGCGTTCGAGAATGGTCGAACTCGGCCCTTGGATCTCGGCGACCAAATTGGGCAGGCCGCACCAAGTTTCGCGCAGGTGTTCCAGCGTGTCCGAGGCGATGATCTTGCCGTGGTTGATGATGATCACCTTCTGGCAGGTCATCTCGACTTCGGACAGGATGTGGGTGGAAAGGAGAATGGTGTGGCGTGTCGCGAGTTCGCGGATCAACTGGCGCACGTGACGGATCTGGTTCGGGTCGAGCCCCTGGGTCGGTTCGTCGAGAATGAGGAGTTCGGGATTGTGGATCAACGCGTCCGCCAAGCCGACCCGCTGCTGGAATCCCTTCGACAAGGTGCCGATGATTTTTCGCCGCACCGACTCGAGTCCGCATTGTTCACGGACGACGCGCATGCGTTCGCGGATCTTGGTCGGTCCGACGCCTTTCAGCCGCGCTCGGTAGGCGAGGTATTCGTTGACCCGCATGTCCTGATAGAGCGGATTGCGTTCGGGCAGGTAGCCGATCCGTTTGCGCACCGCCAGCGAGTCGGTCGAGACATCATAGCCGGCGACCTCGACCGCGCCACCGGTGGCTGGAATGAAGCCGGCCAGAATCCGCATGGTCGTCGTTTTTCCGGCGCCGTTGGGTCCGAGAAAACCGACGATCTCTCCGGGTTCGACACGAAAACTCACGTCGTCCACCGCGGTAAACGCCCCGTATTTCTTCGTTAAATGAGAGACTCGAATCATCTTCCGCCAGAATTGCCCCGATTGTGCCGCGTTTCCAATAAAAAACGGGGGTGGTCCTCAATATGCCGACGTTCGACTCGGTAGAATGCCGTATCTCGCCTTCATAATCTTTAGGAGCTGTGGTATATTCAGCGCGGTGGAGCGATCCGTCAGGGTTTGGTTGAGGTCGCCACTGTCGCCAGTGTCGCCAGCAAGAGATTTTCAAAGGCAATACAATAACCACAAGAACCATTAAACCATGGAGGAACAACATGGGTTTGTTCGATAAAATCAAATCGGCCGCGAACGCGGTCACCGGCCATGCCGCAAAAGTAAGTGTCCAAGTCCCTCAAGCGCGACTGCGTGAACCATTCAACGTGACGGTCCAGGCGACGTCCACCGGGCAGGACGTCAACTACAGCAAGGTGTACATCAAGATCGAAGGCGTCGAGCAGGTCGAGATGCAGGACAAGGAAAACAACAACCGCAAAGTCAGCGCCAGCGCCAAAACGGTAGACCTGATTTTCACCGTCGCCCCGGCTGGGGTTCTAGCGGCCAATGAAAGCGGCGAGTGGAGCATCGATGTGGAACTTCCACAATCGGCCACGCCTGAATTCAAAGGCCAGTTCACCCGCCATTTCTATCGGATCTGGGCCGGCCTCGACACGGTCGGCAACGATCCCGATTCGGGCTGGCAGGAAATTGTGATGCAGTAAGCGCGTCCGTTTCACCTCTGAAAAGCCCTGCAATTTCTCGCGGGGCTTTTTTTGTGTTCGGGCTCTCGTTCTAATCGTGGACCGTGCGGCAATTCCCGTGACAGGCGGTGGCGGGTGCTCCAAAGCCATGGCATGCTCGTAAAAATTGTCCTGCCGATCGCCTTGGCCTTTATCATGTTCTCGCTCGGACTCGGGCTGAGGCGCGCGGATTTCTCCCGGATCCTCGAATATCCCAAGGTCTTTATCATCGGTCTTGTGAACCAACTCATTCTCTTGCCACTGATCGCGTTCGGCATCGTCAAGGTCTTCGCCCTTCCCCCGATGCTGGCCATTGGCACCTTCATCCTCGCCCTTTGTCCGGGCGGCGTCACCAGCAATATGCTCACGTATATGGCCAAGGGCTCGCGGCCACTTTCGATTTCGCTCACCGCGGTGGCCAGCCTGCTTTCCGTTCTCACTGTTCCGATTCTCGTTGCTTGGAGTGTGCAGCACTTTGGGGTGGAGGGGTCGCGTTCGGTCGATGTGACGGGCTTGGCCATCATCATGTTTCTGATCACGGCGGTTCCGGTTTTAATCGGGATGGGTCTCACGGTAAGCGCGCCGAAGGTGGTCGAACGCATGACAAAGCTCGTTTCACTCATTGCCATGGTGCTGTTTGTGACCATTGTCGTGCTGGCAATCAAAGCGAACTGGGGACCCCTGATGAAGGACATCAACAGCTTGGGCCCTGCCCTGGCCGTGCTCATGCTCATCATGCTCGCCCTTGGCTTGATTTCCGGGAAGCTGCTTCGAATTCGCTCACCGGAAGCGACCACGATCGCGCTCGAGTCCGGCGTGCAAAATGCCACGCTTGGAATCGCCGTGGCCGGCTTTATCGGTGCCCAGTCCACCGGCATGGAATTACCAGACGCGGCCCTTCCCTCCGCGGTATACGGGGCCATGATGTACTTTTTCATGATCCCATTTGTCCTCTGGCGGCGTTCGGTGCATGGCCGCGAGGCCTGAACGGCGAAGATGGAAGATTGAAGGTGGAAGAACGGCATCGTTAGAGGTAGCGATGCCATCCAAGGCGGCGTCTGGATGGCAGCCTAGAAGGCTGCCGAGACGGGACGACCAAGATGGTCGTCCTTCGGCAAGAGCAAAATTACAACCTAGGTTGTAATTGGCTACAACCTAGGTTGTAATTTTTGGCGGCGGCAAAATAGTCGGTTTTTATAAGCTGTTCAACCGCAGCGGTTTGAGGGAACCGAGGTTTTCTTGGCATGGAACCTGCTTTCAAATACAGGTATGATAACATTGCCAAAACAAGCCGCTGCCAGACCGACCAACAGACCGAAATATACGGGCGCTTATCCGGGCGTTCGCCGAACGACCGACCGAACGACCGACCTTCAAGCCCGACGAATGCCGGTGGATCTGGCGGCGTTGTTTCCGCGCGCGATGATGTTGGACGAACTGTTGCAGGGCGCCCCGCCGCAGGTGCGCGAATCGCGTTCGAAGCGGCGCTTGTTTCCCGGATCCGAACGCCATCTTCACTGTGTCTGGTTCGATCCGGTTTGGCGCCCCGAACCGCTCGTAGACGCGCGGGGCGAACCGGTGCGGGTGGTCTATCCCGGCCAGTGGAATCTCGAGTCGGGTCCGGACTTTTTGCGCGCCGAACTCGAGGTCGGGCGTGAGCGGCGACGAATCCACGGCGATGTCGAAATCCACGTCCGGCCGGCGGATTGGCGCGCACATGGTCATCGTTCCGACCCGAACTTCAACAACGTGATCGCCCATGTCTGCTTCACCTCCGGCGTGTTGGCGGCGGAAGAGCTGCCGCCGGGTTGTTTGCAGCTATCTCTCGAAGCGCCCCTAGCCGCCCGGCCCGCGTTCGGCTTCGACGCGATCGATATTACCGCTTATCCCTATGAGGTGGAGGGCCCCTTGCATCCGTTGCGGGATACGATGCGGTCGTGGAGTCGAGACCAGAAGGAGGCATTCTTACGCGCCTGCGGTGAGGCTCGTTTGTTGGCCAAGTCCGAACGCATTCAAGCCGCCGCAGAACGCGCCGATCCCGAACAAGCGCTGTATGAGGAGACGATGGGCGCACTTGGCTACAAACAAAACCGCGAACCCTTCCGCGCCCTCGCTCGGACCCTGCCGGTGGCCGAACTGCGCGAACGCGCGGGCGCGGATCCCGAAGTCGCCTATGCGCTGTTGTTGGGAATGTCTGGGCTCATGCCGGAGTCGCCGGAGCAATACCATGACCGTGAAACGGCTTCGCTGATCCGGCGGGCCTGGGATATCTGGTGGAAGGAGGCCGGCCGATTTGAAGGGCGCGGGATGGCGCGAGGCGACTGGCATTTGGCCCACGTTCGGCCGAGCAACCATCCGCGGCGGCGTCTGATGGCGGCCGCATATCTGTTCACCGAGGACGTGCCGTTCGGCGAGAAGCTATCGGAGTTGAGCGGTGATGCCGAAGGCAAGGCTGCGTCACCCCGTGCATGGCTCAAGAACGCGCGTCATCTGCTTGAAGTGAATACCCAGACCTACTGGACCAGGCGCTTGAGTTTGGGCGGCGGCACCGAGGCCTTGCCGATGGCTTTGATCGGCGGAACGCGTGCGAAGGCGGTGATCATCAATGTCTTGGTGCCGTTTCTGGCGGCGACGGGTTCGCGTCCGGATTTGTTCCGCGATGGCTTGGTGGATGTGTTGCCGTCGGAGGGGATGAACCAGATTTTGCGCGAGACCGCACATGCCCTGTTCGGGCCGGACCACAGCCCGGCGTTGTATCGCGGAGGCTTGAAGCGGCAGGGCTTGATCCACGTGTTTTACGCGTACGCCTTGGGGGGGGCACATTGAACTTTGCCCCTGGGTGTCTTCAATTTATCCGCGTGTTTTATTCAACTCATCTGGAGGGATGCCGGCCTCGGCATCCGCGGGCTTTCTTCGTGTTCGAAGTGACAGAACCGGCTCGCGGGCCGCTCGCCCTCCATGAGGAAAACCAAAAACAGAGAATGATCAAATGAATCGATTACCTAACCGAAAATCCCCAGCTCATCCATCGCCAATCACTCGGCTAAATGCCCCATGTATTTTATTCGTCACCGTTTGTTCCAAGGTGCGCGCGCCCACGTTTGACAACGGTGCAGTTGAGGCCGCATTACGAGCCATTTGGCTGCTCAGCACACAATGGAAAGTTGGCCAATATGTCCTCATGCCGGATCACATCCATTTTTTCTGTGCGCCAAAGTTGGCTTCTGGAGAGCGCGTTCAAGATTGGTGTCAGTTTTGGAAAAGCTTGGCGAGCAGGGCGAATCCTGAACTCGCTCATTGTTGGCTGCCTGGTTGTTGGGATACCCAGATGCGGTCTGCGGAACACTATCGAATCGAGGAGCGGTATATGGAGCAGAATCCGGTTCGAGCTGGTCTAGTGGATTCGTATGATGACTGGCCCTATCGTGGTTCTATTTCCAAGCTGCCGTGGTGAAGGCGCGGCTGGCTCGGCAGTTGCGTGGTTTACTCAACTCATCTGGAGGGATGCCGGCCTCGGCATCCGCGGGCTGTCTTCGGGTTCGAAGTGACAGAACCGGCTCGCGGGCCGCTCGCCCTCCATGGGTTTACTCAACTCATCTGGAGGGATGCCGGCCTCGGCATCCGCGGGCTTTCTTCGGTTCGAGGCGACAGAAACGGCTCGCGGGTCGC
>Ga0114956_1001011_pt1 | contig 21827 bp, 11 predicted proteins | sample MaitaG_FD_87304 | JGI IMG/M metagenome (GOLD analysis project Ga0114956, IMG submission 87304) | Marine algal microbial communities from Maine, USA - Maine_Asex2 metaG | ecosystem: Host-associated > Algae > Red algae > Unclassified | place: Maine, USA | collected 2015-01-05
GTGGAAAAATCACAACAATTAAGTCACCAAAAGAATGACAGAGAATTGTTAAGTTATTTTTGTCAGACTACTTATAGGCATTTTTTAAATTAATAGTAGCACTATTGGCGAAAAAAATAACGACGAATGCATCAAAAAGATTATCGGTGAAATTGGAAAGCTATTCTTTACTGATTCCTAAGTTAAATGAAAACGGTATTCATATCAATGATGGGAGTTCTTATCAGAATACGGTAAGTTTTAAGGTGTGACAATATTTGGAATGAAAAATCAAACCAATTGTCTTCTTCTTTGGTAATTCTGAAAATGGCTGCGGTGGATTGTAAGTATAAATTTAGGAATAAAAAGAAGTGATAAGTGACCGAGAGGTATGCTCAATTAAAGCACCTCTCGGTTTTTTATGTCTATATATCTCCTATAAATCCAATTATCAACACTTTGTCTCAAAAGAATCCGAATATTTACGCTGAAAAGTCTAATTTTGCGGTTCATAAAATTTAAGACAAGATGCTCAGTACTCCATTCCAAATAACCGTTCCATTTATCGATAATGCCGACAGGTTCTACGTCAGTATAAAATCACAAAAAATTATTCTTCAACAAGTCAATCAGGATAAAAGCAAATGTCCAGAAATAACCCTTCCAGTAGAACAAGATCGTATCTACAAAATCGCATTTTCTGACACTTATCCCAACAATTTTACCATTCAAACAGGAGACGTTTCTTATTTAGACAATCTCGATGAGTCTGACAACGACGATCGACTTGCCATTGTAAAAGGTAGAGGGATCATTATGATTGCTGGCGACAGCCCTTTTCGTGAAATTTGGTTTAGGGTAACCACCATTGATGAAAAAGTAGTTGTGCGCTATAAAACCATTATGCAGCCTTTTATTTAATAGCCAAGTAATATTCACAAACCATAAAACAGCCAAGTTATGTATGCTTATATTTCGGGAACAATCGCACAAATTTCTCCTGCCTTTGCAGTAATAGACAATAATGGTATTGGATACTACATTCACATCAGTTTACACACTTTTGGCAAAATACAAAGTCAAAAGAAGGTAAAGCTATACATACATCACTACATAAGAGACGAAAGTCTACCACTATTATATGGCTTTGCCGATGAGTTGGAAAAAAATCTGTTCTTGCAGTTTACTTCTGTTTCTGGTGTAGGACCAAGTACGGCGATTATGATTTTGTCTTCTTATAGCCCTGCCGAGATTCAACGTGCCGTTGCCGATGGGAATGTACAGTTATTGAAGTCTATCAAAGGGATTGGTCCCAAATCTGCACAGCGGATTGTATTGGAATTAAAGGATAAAATGGCTAAAAATATGGGTACAGAAGGATTGGCTATTTCGACTCCTCAACACAATACCTTAGTAGATGAGGCGTTATCTGCTTTGTTAACGCTAGGTATTGCTAGAAATATGGCTCAAAAGAGTATAAATAGGGTGTTAAAAGCCAATCCAGAGATTGACACCATAGAAGTTTTAGTTAAAACCTGCTTGAAAAATCTATAAAGATGACAAATAGGCTTTTTATTGTCAAATAAAGTAACAACCATCCAGTGTTCATCGTTTTCTAAATGGTAAACATTATTGCCAAACCAACTTAACGGTTGATATTCTAACTTAAATAATAAGTTACCGATTTGGAGATAAATATTTTTGATTCATTATAGGCATTTTTCAAGGTAATAGTAGCACTATCGCCGAAAAAAATAACGACGAATGCATCAAAAAGATTATCGGTGAAATTGAAAAGTTATTATTTACTGATTCCTTAAGCAACAACAATCTAAATCTATGAATAGGAGAACTCAAATTTTTGAGCAATCAATCTGTTCTTAGAAAAATAACTTAAAAGTGAAACGAAATCTTTATATACTACAGACCAAGTGGTGGCTAGTGGGCTTGTTTTTTTTTCTAATAAAAACAAATGCTACGGTTCCACAAATGTTGGAATTTGTAGCTGGTTTGGAGGGTAACAGCTTTATAGAACAGCCTCCTTTTGTTTTACCAACGGATTCCGATGACCTCATTTATCCTATTGAGGAAGGTTTTGGTTGGAACAACAACAACCCTTTCAATCTACAACCATCGGATTCAGTTTCGGTCACCTATGATCCAGTGACGGGGCAATATTTCATCAATGACCCATTTAATCCCGAAAATTCTGAGGTGCTCAGTTTTGACGAATTCTGGGAACGTCAGGATGAAGAGATTGTTCAAGACTATTGGGAGGACAAATCAAACGACATCAGCCCTGATATGGGTGGTGGAAAACTATTTTCGGATGATGGGATTCTTCAAGTTTCTGACAGTTCTCGTTTGGGTGGATTTTTAAATGGTGCAGATGTAGACATTCGACCATCTGGTGGAGTGGAGTTGTTGTTGGGTTTTAGAAAACAAAAGATTGAAAATCCGACCTTACCTACTCGTTTGCAAAACCAACCTGCACAGCCTGACTTTGATATGAACATCAATATGAGTGTCTTGGGTAAAATAGGAGACAACCTCAATTTTAACTTAAACTACAACACCAAAACGACCTTTGATTTTGAAAATAGGGTGAAACTTGAATATACAGGAGACGAAGACGATATTGTTCAAAAGGTAGAAGCGGGGCACATTGGTTTCCAATTGCCGACTCAGTTGATTCCTGGCTCTCAAAGTCTTTTTGGAATTAAAACACAACTACAATTTGGTAGATTAACTGCAACAACGGTTATCTCGCAACAGAAATCATCAAACGAATGTATCACCATTCAAAATGGTGCTCAAGTAGAGGATTTTGAAATTTATGCCGATCAGTTCGAGGAAAACAGACACTTCTTTCTCTCTCAATATTTTAAAGACAATTACAACGGTGCTTTAGAGACCTTACCTTACATCAATTCAGATGTAATCGTTACTTATGTCGAAGTTTGGGTTTCCAATCGAACAGGGGCAACATCACAAACCAGAAACATTGTGGCAATGTCAGATTTGGGTGAAGAAGATCCTTTTAGACGACCTCAGATCAAACCACAAGGTACAGGAGAATACCCCGACAACAATGCCAATGATTTGTATGGCAATGCCGTATCAAAAAGTGGAAGTAGGGACATTGATCAAGCGGTCTCTGCGCTTCAGAACAATTTGGGGCTAGACAATGTCGAAGATTTTAGATTGATAGAAGCTCGTCGATTACAACCCAACGAATTTACCTACGATCCCCAATTGGGATTCATTTCATTAAACAGTAGTTTACAAGCAACCGATGTATTGGGTGTGGCTTTTGAATATCAGAATATTTGGGGAGAGCGTTTCCAAGTTGGAGAGTTTGCCCGTGATGTAACACCAGATTTTGAGGACAGCGGTCGGGAAGAAGTTATTTTTACTAAAATGCTTAAAACCATTGATCAACGTCCGAATATTCCTTTGTGGGATTTGATGATGCGTAATGTATACTCTTTGGGTGCATACAGCATCGAGGAAAAAGGATTTCGATTAAATGTATTTTACGATACGCCAGGTGGAGGCGCTACTCGCTTTTTACCAGAAGGAGAATCTATTCGGGATAAAATTCTGATTCGCCTATTAGGTTTTGACAATCTGGATTATCAAAAAAGACAAATTCCAGGAGGAGACGGTGTCTTTGATATGTTCGATGCCAATGACTTGAATTATCAGAACCAAAATGCCATTCCTTCTCAGAACAATGCCAATGGTCGAGGACAAGGTGGTGGTAGAGGAAGTGGGGGAAATAATTATGGAACACGAAACGATCCGAGTCTTAGAAGCGTCAACAATGCAAGGTATTACTCTACTTTAAATAAAAGAAATGGGCGAATCTATTTTCCAGTACTCAAGCCGTTTGGCGATGATCTGAAAAAGCAGTTTGCCGACAATGAGCAAGCCGTTGCAGATGCTTACTCTTATGATTTGTTATACGATACAACCAGAATTATTGCCAGACAGTTTCCAGAAAAAAATCGATTTTCTATAAGAGGACGTTATACTTCTAGTACGTCTTCTGAATTTTCGTTGGGGGCATTTAATATTCCACAAAACTCAATTATTGTTACGGCTGGTGGTAAAAGATTGGTCGAAGGGCAAGACTATACCGTAAACTACAGTTTGGGTCGGGTAACTTTATTAAACGATGCCTATTTGAGTTCGGGTATTCCGATTAGAATTTGTTATGAAGATCCAGCACTCTTTTCCATTCAACAAAAGAACTACTTTGGAACAAGACTAGATTATTGGATAAACGATGACTTTACATTTGGAGGTACTTATGTACAGCTTTCTCAAAGACCTTTTACCCAAAAGGTAAACTACGGTGACGATGCGATTCGAAATGCAATGGCAGGATTGGATATGAATTTTTACAAAGATGCTCCAGGCATTACTCGTTTTGTTGATAAAATTCCAGGTATTGATACCAAAGAAAAATCATCCATCGCCATTACTGCCGAAGGAGCAAAGTTCATTCCTGGTCACGCCAAACTCATTGATTTGGGCAGTGGCGGAGTGGTTTTTCTCGATGATTTTGAGGGAACACAGAACCAAATCAGTATGGAATTTCCATTAAATAGATGGCAATTGGCGAGTACACCTCGAAATGGAAAGTTTGATTTTGCCGAAGCACAAAACGATTTGCGCTATGGACAAGATAGGGCTCGTTTTTCTTGGTATACCATGGATTTGCCTGCTCTGGGTCAGGAATTGACAGCAGGTTCTTTGGGCGAGAGTCATTACTCGAGAGAAGTTAGGATTGACGAAATTTTTCCACAAAGAGATTTTAACAATGTTGGTCTAAACAGATTGAGAACCTTTGATTTGTCCTATTTTCCATCTGAAAGAGGTCCTTATAATTTTAATGTAGACGGACTAGATCAAGAGGGAAATCTGGTCAGCCCAGAAACTCGATGGGGAGGAATGATGCGTGAGTTGGACCTAAACGATTTCCAATTTCACAATATTGAATTCATTGAGTTTTGGATGTTGGATCCGTTCTTAGAAGATGTAACCAATGAGGGTGAAATGTATATTGACTTGGGGACGGTTTCCGAAGATGTCTTAAAAGATGGTCGTCGTTCCTTTGAAAACGGCTTGCCACTACCAGGACAACCAGAAAATACCGATACCACTTCTTGGGCGAGGGTTTCTAGAAACAATGTAATCACTCGATTTTTTGACAGTGATACTTTAAACAGGAAAGCACAAGATGTAGGACTTGATGGTTTGGATAATACTGGTGAAACTTTTGTCTTTCAAGATTATTTGAACCAAATAGCGGGGCGCCCAGATTTGAATCAAGACGTAAAAGATGCAATCGCTATTGATCCTGCAAACGATGATTTCCGTTTCTTTATCAACGCTGGCTGGCCAGAAACCACTGGAGCTGTAGAACGCTATAAGCGATACAACAGCCCACAAGGAAACTCGGTAACAGTTGACAACAACAACAACAATAATTTTGTTACTTCTTCTACCAATTTACCAGACAACGAAGACTTGAATCAAGACAATGCGCTTGAAGTAGCGGAGTCTTTCTTTGAGTATAAAATTAAACTGGAACCCGATATGCAAGTGGGAGACAGCTACATCACCACTGTTCGAGTTGACACAAGAGATGAATCTAGTCCCAATGGCGTTCCTGCTCGTTGGTTAAAATTCCAAATTCCAATTAGAGAGTTTGAACGTGCTGTTGGAGGAATTCAAGGTTTTACCTCTATTCAATTTATGCGTTTATATATGACTGGCTTCGAGCGACCAGTAGTGTGTCGTATGACAGAATTTAACTTAATTAGAAATCAGTGGAGAAAGTACGATCCGCTTATTTTTGAAGAAGGCGAATACCAACCAAACGACAACAGTTTTATTTCTGATTTTAATGTTAACTCTGTTTCTTTAGAGCAGAGTTATGAAAAAGAGCCAGTGCCTTATCGTTTGCCTCCTGGGACCGTTCAAGAGCGTATATTTAGTAATTCGTCTCAGGCATTGCGTCAAAACGAGCAAGCCATTTCGCTGGAAGTTTGCGATCTGGAAGATGGCGCCGCCAATGCGGTCTTTAAAACAGAACGCTACGATATGCGGCAATTCGAGCGACTACAAATGTGGCTACATGCCGAAGAAGCCATCGACAGTCCAACTCCTTTAGAAGATGGTGATTTGTCGGCGGTGATTCGAATAGGTAGTGATTTTACCCAAAACTATTATGAATATGAAGTTCCACTGACGGTTACGCCCGAAGGGAATTATGGTGAAACAACAGGAGATCGGTACGTGATTTGGCCGCAAGCCAATTTTATAGATGTTGCCTTAGACGATCTGGTTGAATTAAAGAAAATTAGAAATTTCACCCTAGACAGCCCCAGTTTTACCAAACCTTATTCGAGATTTGAAGAGATAGAAGTCACCGATAGCTTAACAGGTGAGAGTCGTAAATTGAGGCGGAAGCTGACCATTGTCGGTAGCCCAGATTTGGGTAAGGTAACCACCATTATGCTGGCGGTACGGAATCCCAAAAGAACAGATAGAACCATAGACGTAGACGATGGTTTGTCTAAATGTGCAGAGGTTTGGTTCAATGAGCTTGCGCTGGCTGGCTTTAAAGAAGAAGGCGGTTATGCAGCATTGGCACGTGCCGACATTAAATTGGCAGACTTTGGTAATGTCACCCTTGCAGGAAGCATGCACACAGCAGGGTTTGGTACTCTTGAGCAGCGAGTAGTCGAACGGTCGCAAGACAATCTTTATCAATACGATGCAACGGGTAATTTTAACTTAGATAAATTTTTACCAAAAGAAAGTGGCATTAAAATTCCGTTGTATGTTGGCTATTCGGAATCGGTTAGTAATCCAAAATACGACCCTTATAATACCGACGTGATTCTTAAAGAAGCATTGGATTCTGTTCAACTATACAAAGGCAAGGAGTCCAGAGATTCTGTTAAAAGGCAAGCTCAGACCTATACCAGTATTAAAAGTGCCAACCTGACCAATGTGCGAAAGGTGCGAACCAATACCGAGAAGAAACCAATGCCTTGGGATATAGAGAATTTCAATTTATCGGCTTCTTATACAGAAACCAATTTTAGAGATCCTTATATAGAAGCAGAACGAGAAAGACGGCATCGTGGTGAAATTGGTTATGCGTATAATGCCAGACCCAATTACATCAAGCCTTTTGAAAAAGCGATTTCATCTAAGAATAAATACTTAAAACTTATTCGAGATTTCAATTTTAATATTGTGCCTTCAACCATTTCTTTTAGAACAGATTTAGATAGGCTACAAATAGATACCAAGCTGCGAAATTTAGTTGGCGATAAATTTGAAATTCCAACCATTTACAACCGTGATTTCCTTTGGGGAAGACATTATGGGTTAAAATATGATTTCTCGAAAGCTTTATCACTTGACTTTACATCCAGCAATACTTCTAGGGTTGAAGAACCTTGGGGACCACCTACGCAAGCGACCAAAGACTCACTTTGGGCAAGTTTGAAAAGAGGAGGACGAACGATGGAGTACAATCAAACGGCGACCATTAAGTACAATGTTCCTATCGAAAAACTACCATTCTTAGATTGGACCAAATTACGGACTACTTATGGAACGACTTATCGTTGGTTGAGTGGACCGATTGTATTGGCAGACTCGCTTAATAACGGAGCGACGGTGAGTAACAGTCAGAACATTCAAATAAATGGAGAGCTTAATTTTACAAAACTATATAGTAAGTCTAAGTTTTTACGGAGTATTAATAAACCAAGTTTTAGTTCAGGGCGAGGAGATTCAAGAGGCAGAGGCAAAGAGAAACCTGAGCCAGAAAAGCCAGAAGGCGAAGAAGATAAAAAGAAAAAGAGAAAACCTGGAGAGGCAAGCCCATTGGCAAAGGCGGTTATTAGTCCGCTCATAATGCTCAAGAGGGCAAGTATTACCTACAACGAACGACGTGCCACCGATATTCCAGGTTTTGTTCCACAAGCAGGGATTTTAGGTCAGAATTGGAGAGGCAACACCACCGCACCAGGACTTAACTATATGTTTGGTATTCAACCCAATGATGCATGGTTAGACGATGCAGCGGCCAAAGGTTGGATTACTTCTAATAAGCAGTTGAATCAACAAGTCAGACAAACGACCAGTCGAGATTTTAGAGGAAAAGTTTCACTAGAACCTTACAGAGGTTTTAAGATAGATTTGAATTGGACATACAATTACAGCGAGTTATATACCGAACTCTTTAAGGTAGATCGAATGGGAGAATTCCAACATTTAGGTCCCAATAAAGTAGGTAGTTATTCGGTTTCTTATTTGCCCATTAGAACCGCTTTTGATGTCATAGACACGATGACCAATTTGTCGGAAACCTATCAGCAGTACGAAGCCAACAGAGCAATTATCTCGCAGCGTTTGGGCAAGGATAATTTACCAGCGACTGGTACTTTTTACAGCCCCAAAGATTCTACATTCCTCAACGATTATGTTCGGGGTTATGGTCCTTATCAGCAAGATGTGGTCTTATATTCTTTCTTAGCAGCCTACAATGGAATAGATGCAAACAATATGAGTTTGACCAAGATATTCAATCAAATTCCACTACCAAATTGGAGTATTAGCTACAATGGTTTGAGTAAATTAAAAGCTTTCCAGAAAATATTTACCAGTTTTAATCTGACCCATCGCTATAATTCTACTTTTACAGTGAACAACTTTAGCAATGAACAACGCTACGACGGGCGAGTCTATGACATAAACCCGCAACTGATTGCTCCTTATGTATTGGACACCGTTTCAGGAAATTTCTATTCGCTTTTCCGTATTCCAGACATTCAAATTTCAGAACAGTTTGCGCCTTTAATCGGAGTCGATATGACCTTTACGAATAATTTTACCACTAGGGTAGAGTATCGTAAAACTCGTTCGTTGGGTTTGAGTATGGGTATTGATTTCCAATTGAATGAAACCAAATCTCAGGAGTTCATCATTGGTGCGGGTTACCAAGTAACAGGGTTGGTGCTTCCTTTTAAGGGTAAAAGTGGTGAAAACGTTGTCCTAGAAAACGACCTGACCTTCCAACTGGACTTCTCTATTAGCGACAATATAACAGCGGTATATGGAGCCGATCAGGCATTCTCGCAACCCGTTACCGGTACAAAGACTATTCGACTGTCACCCACTATTGATTATGTGGTCAACGAGCGAATCCGACTGACGGCATACTATGATCGAACGAAAACGATACCCTATACGTCGCAATCTTATCCAACCACCAATACCAAAGGTGGAATCAGGGTGAGTTTCTCGCTGGCACAGTAAATGATTGTTGATAGATGATTGTTGATGGGTGATAAAGATGCTTAGAGGCGTTTTTGAAATCCAATATTTAATGAAGATAGTGAAGCCACAAAAGAACAAGCAATTGTTTTTTTGTGGCTTTTTTTGTGCCTGCGGTATCAGGATTCACAGGGTTATAATACCAATCCATAGCGAAAACCCATACATCGCATCAGGCTGGTGCTACGTATGTTAATCGTGCCGCTGGCACTTTTTTAAATCCGCATTCTAACTATGGATTGGTATAAGATTTCCCAGATTCTTATGTATAAACAAAATGAGCACGCAACAAAGAAATCTCGAAAACCCTTTAATCCTATGAATCCTGATACAGACAAAAAGAGTACACAACAATGTCTTAAATATATTTTTAAAGCCCATATTTTGGTAGATTCAAAAGAGACAGATCGTTAAATTCGCATTAACTTTGTCACTCATAAAAATAGATCTAGAATGGCAGAAAATAAAGCAGGAACCCCAATCGGTTCTCTCGGAGAATTTGGATTGATAAAAAGATTGTCTAAGAATTTTATTACCCGACAAACAGCACATACCAAATTGGGTATTGGAGACGATGGTGCCATTTTATCCTATAAAGACGAAGCTATTGTGGTCAGTACCGATTTACTCATGGAGGGCATTCATTTTGACTTGATTTATACACCTTTGAAGCATTTGGGCTACAAAGCTGTGGTTGTCAACCTGTCTGATATTTATGCGATGAATGCTTTCCCCAAACAAATCACCTTTTCGATGGCATTGTCTAAGAAGTTTTCGGTAGAGGCAGTCGATGCCTTATATGAAGGTGTAGAGCAAGCGTGCCGTTTCTATGGTGTGGATTTAATAGGAGGCGATACCACAAGTTCTATGACTGGAATGTGTTTGAGTGTAACCGCCATAGGAGGCAATCAAGAAGAAAAACTGGTTAAGAGAAGTACGGCACAAGTGGGTGATGTGCTTTGTGTGACTGGGAACTTAGGAGCTGCTTATTTGGGGCTTCAAGTGTTGGAAAGAGAGAAAACAGTGTTCTTAGAAAGCCCAGGAAGCTCACCCCAATTGGACGATTATTCTTATTTGGTAGAGCGTCAACTGAAGCCAGAAGCCAGAAAGGATTTGATAGAATTGATGGACAAACATGATGTGATACCGAGCGCAATGATTGATATTTCAGATGGCTTGTCATCGGACTTATTACACATTTGTTATGAATCCAGTGTGGGTGCAGAGATTTATGAGGAAAACCTTCCTGTTCATGAACAAGCAAAGAGAGTAGGCGTACAAGAATTTAAAATTTCACCAACCACATGTGCTTTGAGTGGAGGCGAGGATTATGAGTTGCTTTTTACCATTAAGCGTGAGGCTTTGCAAAAATTAGATGGGCTGATAGAGATAAAAGTGATTGGAAAGATCGTCGATAAAGAAAAAGGGGTTCATTTGTTTTCACCAAAAGGAGAGAAACATCCCATTACTGCACAGGGGTGGAATCATTTAACATAGATACACCATTTAGATTTAATGTAGATGTGTAAAACTTGCGTCTCTACGTTATATGAAAATTCTCGAAACCCATATTAAACCGCCACTTTCCCTTTGATTAAAGGATGCGGATCGTAATTGTGTAGGGTGAAATCTTTATAATCAAACGCAAAAATATCTTTGATGTCGGGATTGATTTCCATTTGAGGGAGTGATCTAGGCGTACGGCTGAGTTGTAGTTTTACTTGTTCAAAATGATTGTGGTAAATGTGTACATCTCCAAAAGTGTGAACAAAATCACCTGCCTTTAAATCACAAACCTGTGCCATCATCATGGTCAATAAGGCGTAGGAGGCTATGTTAAAAGGAACACCTAAGAATACATCGGCAGATCGTTGATAGAGTTGACAACTCAGTTTACCATCGGCGACATAAAACTGAAAAAAGCAATGACAAGGCGGTAAAGCCATGGTTGCAACATCGGTGGGATTCCAAGCTGTAACAATATGTCTTCGACTGTTGGGATTGTTTTTTATTTGCGAAACGACCTCACTGATTTGGTCAATTGTTTCGCCGGAAGGCGTTGCCCAAGAGCGCCATTGTTTGCCGTAAACAGGTCCTAAGTCACCATTTTCATCTGCCCATTCATTCCAAATACGAACGCCATTGTCTTGTAAATACTTAACATTGGTATCGCCCGACAACAGCCAAAGCAGTTCGTAAATGATGGATTTTAGATGTGTCTTTTTGGTGGTGAGAAGCGGAAAACCATCTCCCAAATCAAACCGCAATTGATGACCAAACACAGATCGTGTACCTGTTCCAGTTCGGTCGCCTCTATCGGTTCCATTGTCTAAGATATGCTGTAAGAGATTGAGGTAAGAGATCAATTTTGAATGAATGAATTATGAATGAGAGAATGTCCTTTGTTGTGTTCACTGTTTAATTTTGAATGAGTGAATACGAACGACACAACAAAGTACATTCAACATTCATTCATTCAAAATTCAACATTATTCTTTACTTAAAGCTCCAGTCATAGTCATCAATTTCCAAAAGGCAAGCTTTTAGCAAATCAATGGTGTCTCGAACATCGGCTTTGTGCGCCATTTCTATGACTTGATGGATGTGTCGGGTTGGAATAGACAATGCACCAACAACAGCTCCACCATTTGGTGTCATTCTTTGGATACCAGCAGAATCGGTTCCTCCACCCGCCAGCAATTCTGGTTGCCAAGTGATCTTACTTTTATCGGCAGTTTCTTTCATGAATTTAACCATCCGATAATCACAGATAATAGAACTGTCCATAACTTTTATCGCTGTTCCTTTACCAAGAGAAGTTGTTACATCTTCGGGTTTTGCACCAGGCAAATCAAAAGCGATGGTGACATCTAGGTTGATGCCAAAATCTGCGTCTGTTGAAAGAGCAGCAGTCATAGCGCCACGAATACCGACTTCTTCTTGTACCGTAAAAGCAGCGACCAAATCATAAGGCAGTTTTTTACGGCTTTTCTTTAGTTCTCTTAAGGTTTCAATAAGAATGTAAACAGATAAGCGGTTGTCCAGCGACTTGCAATTAATACACTGACCCATTTGAATGAGCTTGCGTTCACGAGTTACGGTTGCACCTACATAAACGATTTCTTCTACCTCTTCTTTGGTCAAACCCGTATCGATATAAAAATCTCTGAGTTCCAAATTTTTTCCTCGCTCACTGGCTTTCATGAGGTGAATGGGCTTACAACCCATCACTCCGATAATGTCCTTTTTACCATGAACAATCACCCGTTGCGCAGTAAGTGTTTTTGGGTCAAAACCACCCAAAGGAAGGAATTTTAAGAAACCGTTTTCATCAATATGGCGAACAATGAACGAGATTTCGTCCATATGAGCAGTAACCATAACTTTCTTTTTTTTCTTGCCTTTTTTTACCGCAAGAACATTGCCCATATTGTCTATAGAAAACTCATCGACCAAAGGCTTTACTTCTCGAAGAACGACTTCTCTTATTCTTTGTTCGTGTCCTGGAGCTCCTGGTGTCTCACATATTTCAGAAAGAAGATCTATGTCTATTTTATAATCTTTGGACTTTAATTTTTTGCTCATGGCTGGAGGTTAAGGGAGATGTAGAGACTGTAGGATGTCGAGATTCTGAGACTTTTAGTGGCTAAAAAACTTACTTTTGCGTCTTTGTAAAACATAGAATATTTTAATAAAAGACATAAATATAAATGCAAACTGATAATTAAAGCTTGCTCTAAAAAACTCAAAACTCGGAATGCTCTAAATCCCCAATTCATTTGTTTTAATTAAATAAAGTCAAAGATAACGATATTCCAATAATTTTTAAAGACATTTTTAGAGCTGTCAGATTATTTGAGTATGTGATAAAAGGTTACCCGTCTAAAGTTGCCAAACTGCTTCGTCGCATGTACCCCTCGGCTACGCTCGGGGTACGACTAGCCCGAACCCCGAGCGTAGTCGAGGGGTGGATTTGGAAAAATATTAGGCAACTTTAGACGGGTAGCCTGATAAAACACAACTGATTAGGTTATTACCTTTTTAATTGTTCTTTTGAACCACTTAATAATTACCAAAACTAAGGTTCATCGAAACAGCTGATCTAAGTTTTAAAGCAAACAACCGAAGATGCCAAATGGTACTGCTATTTTTTTGATGTTAAGGTATAAGCCAACTCATCATAATCATGGAGTATGGCCTTTACAAATCCGACCTTTAGTGGCGCTTCAATCATCAACGGAATTTTATTGGCATCATTGGTTGCCCAAATGGTCATTTTTTCTCCTCCCTCAAACAAATAACTTTCGTGTAAAGATGGGTGTAACTTAATGGCATCAAATTTACCCAACTTAGTTTTTATTTCCTCAATCCCTGCATACTGAATGTGAATTTCTTGAATGCGTCCATCCATAAATACCTCAAGAGAAATAATGTCTCCCACCAGATATTGACTGTAATCGATGTTTCTTGTCTGATAAATAGCCGACAACATATCATGTGTACACGGATTAATGGGTAGGGTTTCGTTTTCTCTCCTAATTTCCCCTTGTGTTTTAATATAATCCAAATGAACTTCTTGTTGTTCGTGGTCAAAAGTATATTCATTGTTCATCGTATAACCCCCTTCATTTACATTTCTAATAAAATGAACAGGCTTATTGGTGAAAGGGTCTAGATAAGATTCATATTGATCGTAAACCTTGTAAAACCACTCATAGGCTCTCAATGTTTTGCCAATGGCACGAGTATGCCATACTTCCCTTCCTTGCCATAAATCACTCAATACTTCAAAGGTAACCGTGCCAGCAGTCAGCCAAGTGAATTTCCAATTATAATAGACTTTGTATTCCAATTTCTCACCAGGTTGATAACTTTGGGTAGAGGGAATACAGTTGTCCTCGTATGTAGCATAAATGGTTTCGTTGGTTTCTAACAAACTGGAATTGCTTGAAAAAACCGATGGGTTGCTTATAAGTAGCAACATCAATATAATGATATATTTTTTCATTTTTTTTAAGTGTTTATTGGAGCGCCTGCGGCTTATGGACCGCTTCGCTTTTAGACCGCTCGCCTTCGGCTTTGCTTTAGAACCGTTTGCTGCACTCATTTTTAGACCGCCTTCGGTTTTTAGACTGTTTGCTTCTGCGAAGCTTTTAGATTGTTTTGTACACTTATGGACTATTTTATTTTCACTTCGTTTGTTTTAGCATTGAAGAGGTGTGAAATTTTAACAATCCTCCAAAAGTCCCAAAGCTTCGCTTCGCAGCAGCAGCGGTCCAAAAGCGAGCGCAGCGACTGGTTCAAAAGTAACACTGCGCAGCAGCAGCAGCTCAAAAGTCCAAAAGCCGTAGGCGGTCCAAAAGCGAGCGCAGCGACCGGTCCAAAAGCCGTAGGCGGTCTATTTAAAAATCTTCACCTGAGCAATAAAAAAAGCACCCAACAAAGCAGGAACCAATAAATTAATGCCCCAGAGTAAAAACGAAGCAGATAGGACTGCTATTTCATTTGCTCCAATTTGATTCATAAAAAAGACCGCAATTTTACCCCTAACGCCTAATTCTATTAATGCAATAGATGGTACGAAAGTTTGACTGAAAAAGATACTTAATATCAGTGGGAAACTCTCGAATAGGGTAGTGGATATGCCTGTGATTTTTAATAAAATGTAAAATTGAAAACTAAAGACCAATTGTCGACAAGCAGAAAACCACAACGTTTTTGTTAAATCTTTGATAGAATAATGGATGGCGGGATTAATGTAAGCGTGCCATTTTTTTAGAAAGGAGATTTCTTTTACGAAGACCAAATGGTAATAGAGCCATAAGCCTATTGTCCAAATGATGCCGCCAAGGACGATTCCTATAAGCAGTTGAAGGTTGGTAAAATGGAAATAGTAATGTGCGACATAAAATGCGCCCAACATACCAATAAACAAGGCTGCGAGTAATTGAGCAAGACTGCCTACTAAGGTAATTGCTACACCAGCCCAACGGTTTTGGGGTTGTAGTAACAAAACCCTTCCGCCAAAATCACCTGTTCGATTGGGCGTAAACATTGATAAGGTGACACCACTGCAAATGGCTTTGAAACAGTGTGTAAAAGAGCAGTTTTCTAAAGGGCGAATAAGCAGTTGCCATTTGATGGCTTCGATTCCCCAATTTAGAGGCATTAAAAAGACGGCTAAAGCCCATAAAGCAGGATGAAAAGTGAAGTTTTTAAGGAAGTCACTCCAGAGATGCGTTAGGTCTGTTTGTTGGGTTGCTTCTGAATAAATGGACCAAAAGAGGGCGACAAATACCAGTATTTTTATCACCAAAGCGATGAGCCATTTCCAGTTTGGTGATTTTTTCATGAAGTAATAAAGAATCTAGGTTTGTATTGATTTGTTAAGCTAACGGGATTTTGGGACTAAGGATGTCGAGATTTCGGGACTTTTAGTTAAAAAAACATATTTATTTGATACTTTTTAGGTGAAATTCTGCTTTTTTTTTTGAATAAAAAACACATAAAATAGAATCTTGATTTTCCGAACTCCCGAACTCCCGTTAAACTATAATTGTTCTGCGAAATTAATGCGAATTAAGGACTCTTTGGCTGGGGATTATAAAACTTGTTCATTTTAGCAAGAGTTAAGCTACTTGATTTGATGTATATATTCGAGATAATATTTTATCGAGAACAGAAGCACTATCTTGCAGCCTTTTCTTTTTCTGGATAAAATGGATATGGTGTTCCTGGAATCCCACTAAAAATAAGCTGTATTATGTCTTTTGTAAAATTTGATCTTCATCCTTCGCTACTTGCCAATATTGCTTCTTTGGGATATGAGACTCCAACGCCTATCCAAACGCAATCCATTCCTATAGTAACTAAAGGACGAGATTTATTGGGAATCGCTAAAACAGGATCGGGTAAAACCGCCAGTTTTGTATTGCCCATATTGAATCGATTCCAAAAGACGGCGGTGAGTGAAAAAAGTAGGCAACCCATAGTTTTAATATTGGTTCCTACTCGAGAATTGGCGCTTCAAGTACACGAGGTCTTTAAAGAATTATCACATAAGCTTCCTCGTCCTGTCAGATCAATGGCGGTTTATGGTGGGGTTTCGATTAATCCACAAATGAAAGGACTTTATGGGATAGAGATATTGATTGCAACACCTGGTCGTTTACTGGATTTGTATGATTACAAAGCTTTTGATTTTTCAAAAGTACAAACCTTGGTTTTGGATGAAGCAGATAAGTTATTGAATATGGGCTTCCAAGAAGAAATGCAGGAGATAATCGGACTTTTACCAAAGAGACGGCAAAATGTGTTGTTTTCGGCAACATTGAGCGATCAATTGGCAGGCTTAAATAAAGTAGTACTCTCCAACCCTGTAGTAATAGAGATTGAAAACAAAGCCGATGAGGTTGAATTGATCAATTTATCTGGCTACTTTGTAAGTGAGGAACGTAAAGGTCCTTTGTTGAGGCACATCATTCGGGAGCAGGATATGAAGCAAGTTTTGGTCTTTACATCTTCTAGGCACTCGGCTGATAAAGTCGCTGGAAAACTGAGTAAAAATGGAATCCAAGCACTACCCATTCACGGCAAAATAAGCCAATCTGCTAGGTCAAAAGCATTGGCTGATTTCAAATCGGGAAACCTACGGGTATTGGTTGCTACAGATTTAATCTCTAGGGGAATCGACATCAACGAGTTGCCCTATGTTGTAAATTATGAACTGCCACGATCACCCAAAGATTTTGTTCATAGGGTTGGTCGAACAGGAAGAGCTCAATCTGAAGGTTTGGCAATCACTTTTGTTACCAGAGAAGAAACGCATCATTTCAAAGTCATTCTTAAAAAAATGAAGCGTTACATGGACGTGGTGGACAGTGAATTGATGGATTTTTAGTGTCCATTAAACCTTCTTCAAATTTTACAACAATTGACCGTTTCGTATTTAAGATTTACTCCTTTGAAATTTCATCAGCAATCTTTTGAGCGTCTAAGGAATATTTGTCGTCTCCCTGTGATTTCCATTCGCCTGTTTTTTCAATGTAGTACCGAACTGTTTTTTCTACTACTGCTGAATAACCACCATGGGCAGACAACATAGTCAGTACTTCTTCCATATAGTCTATCTTACTCAAGTCGTCTGATTTCACTAAGTCCCACATTCGATTGATGCGTTTGGCTTCCTCTTTATAAATTGGGTCTGTTGTTTTATAAGCCATTAAAAAAAGCGAAAGCGCTTTTGCCTCTGCTGTTGGTTTTTCGGGTTTATCAAGTTTATTTTTCATATTCTTTGTTCTATAACGATAAGGGATGGGGTAATTAAATATCTTGATTTTCTAGGTTTTTGCTAAGAGTAGATAAAAGTAAGGGCAATTTTGTTCTCAAAAGTAGTAAATAAAATTAGGAGTAATGGCTAAAAATCAGCACAATCATATATGACACTATTTTAGTATTTTATAAAAATCTACTTAATAGAATTGGCTTAATAAAGTACTAGTCTGACTTTTTTATAAGCAACATCCAAACACAAGGCATAAGCTGAGAAAAATTATTAATTTCACCAAATGACTCCAAATACCCATCCAGAAATAGTAATCCAAGGAGCGAGAACAAACAACCTAAAGAACATTTCATTGCGTATTCCACACAATAAATTTGTTGTGGTGACTGGCATATCGGGGTCGGGAAAATCGAGCCTGGTATTTGAAATCATTGCCAAAGAAGGACAACGTAGATATTTTGAAACACTGCCTTCTTTTGCTCGACAGTTTATGGGAAAATTGAACCGCCCCGATGTAGATGAAATTGAAGGGCTTTCTCCAGTGATTGCCATTGGACAAGGGACCACAGGAATGCACGCACGTTCTACCGTTGGCACTATGTCGGACATTTATGATTTGCTGCGTTTGTTGTTTGCAAGGACAGGAACAAGCCCTAAAAACATTCCTCTTTCTCGTGCTCTCTTTTCCTTTAATTCTGTGCTTGGGAAGTGTGCCCATTGTAATGGTATTGGTAAGGAAGAAAAGATAGACCTTAAACGCTTAATTATCTTCCCAGAAAAATCAATTCGAGAAGGAGCATTGGCGCCCACATTGCCCAATGGATATATTATGTATTCTCAGGTAACCATTGATGTGTTGAATCAAGTATGCGAAGCTGAGGGCTTTAGTGTTGACATTCCTTGGAATGAATTGACGGATATTCAGCGTGCAGTGGTTTTGTATGGAAGCGATAAAATAAAAGTGCCTTTTGGAAAACACAGTCTTGAATCACGCTTGAAGTGGACAGGGATTAAGGCTAAACCTCGGGAGGAAGGACATTATAAAGGAATGATTCCGATTATGTCTGATATCCTCAGAAGAGACCGAAATGCCAATATTCTTAGGTATGTAGAATCTGTAACTTGTCAGGTCTGTAATGGAACTCGTTTGAATGACGATGCTTTGAGTGTGAGCGTTCATGGGAAGTCAATAGCGGAAATCGTGTGCTTGGAATTGAATGAATTAAAAGAGTGGATTCAGTCAAATGATTGGGGAGTTGTGGCGGGTGAAATTATTCAAAAAATGGAAGCCCAAGTTGATTTGTTGGAAGATTTGGGTCTGGGTCATTTGACGATAAATCGTTCCTCAAAATCACTTCGGGCAAGCGAGATTCAACGTATCCGAGTCGCCAATCAAATCTTGGTTCCATTGAGTGATGTGTTGTATGTTTTTGATGAGCCGAGTATAGGCTTACATCGAGAAGAGAATGAACGGTTGATTCATCATTTTAAACAACTTGTTAAAAAGGGAAACACGGTTATTGTTGTGGAACATGACTTGGACACCATCAGCAGCGCAGATCATATCATAGAGATTGGTCCAAAAGCTGGTGTCAATGGAGGAGAACTTGTTTTTAATGGTGCGTTTTCCACATTTTATCAACAGTCAGCGTTGAAAGAGGTCAGTCCAACTTATAGAGCGATTATAAGTTCAAGGGGGAGAACTAAGTCACCAACAAGAACAGCGGCAACAACAACAAAAACTGAAAGCAAATCGATTCGCCTTATTGGATGCTATGAGCGAAACCTGAAAAACATTGATGTTGAGTTTCACCTAGGAAAATTCAATGTAGTTAGTGGAAGATCAGGTGTTGGAAAGTCGAGTTTGGTAAAAGGAATTTTACTTAAAACCGTACAACAACATCTGGGAATTGAACTTGACGAAGCTGCCAAATTAATCAGTCATAAAAACATTGATGCCATCAATAAATTGATTTTTATAGACCATTCGCCAATAGGCAAAACACCACGCAGCAATCCTGCCACTTATTTAGGACTGTCCGATCATATTCGTGATATTTATGCCAGTCTACCTGAATCAAAAAAGCAGGGATTCACCAAGTCTCGATTTTCATTCAACAACAAAGGAGGAAGATGTGAAATCTGTCAAGGTGCTGGAAAAACACAGATTGGAATGCACTTTTTAGGTAATGTAGACCTGGTTTGTGGCACATGCAATGGTGATCGATTTAATGGAGACACTCTTGAGATAAAATACAAGGGATTGTCCATTGCGGAGATTTATAAACTGTCCGTTAATGAAGCCATTGACTTTTTTGGAGATCAGAAAAAGGTATTGCTCGGACTCCGTATTTTACAAGAAATAGGACTCGGATATTTGACGCTCGGACAATCCTCAACAACACTTTCGGGCGGAGAAGCACAGCGTATTAAAATTGCCAATCAACTACAGAAAAGGGATACTGGAGATACTCTGTACATAATCATTGAGCCAAGTATTGGATTGCACCACGATGACATCAAATCGCTGCTTCAATTGTTTGACCGAATCAAACAGAAAGGAAACACCATTGTTTGTATCGAACAAAATGAGGCGATTATTGCTTGTAGCGATTGGCATATTGAACTAGGTCCCAAAAGTGGAGCAGCAGGAGGAACGATTGTTTATCAGGGAATTCCCAGAGAGGAATCCGCAAAGTCTATAACTGAAACTGGTCATAAAACTAAGAAGGAAGCACGCAATACACAGGTGAATAATGAAATTGTGCTGAATGGCGTAACAACGCATGGGCTTAAAAATATTGATGTTCGTATTCCAAAAAATCAGTTGACCGTCGTTACTGGGGTTTCGGGAAGTGGAAAATCCTCTTTGGTTTACGATACGCTCTTTGCAGAATCCAATGCACGATTTACGGAATCTTTATCGACCTATAACAGAAGCTTCCTTCAGCAAAACAGCGAAGCCTCAATTGCCTCTTTCTCTGGTTTGGGACCTGCAATTGGCATCAACCGAAAGAGCGGAACGCCTTCGAAACGCTCAACGGTTGGGACACTATCGGGCGTGTACGATGCCTTTAGGTTATTGTATTCAAGGATTGCCCAATACGAAGGAGAAATTTATACTGCTCAACATTTTTCTTTTAATCATCACTTGGGTGCATGTCTGGAATGCAAAGGGCTTGGTGTGAAACGTACCTGTGATCCAGATAAGGTAATCGTTTCTCGGGAGAAATCCATTTTTACAGGAGCTGTATCTGAGAATAAAGCCATTGCTTATTATGCCGATCCTAATGGTCAGTTCATTGCAACCTTGAAGGAAGTTGCCAAGCAAAGGAATTGGAACATCGATCGCCCATGGGGGGAATTGGAAAATGAAATAAAGGAGGTCGTTCTATATGGAACGGGCGAAGCGATTTGGGAAGTTACTTGGGAGTTCAATACCAAGTCAAGAAGTGGAACACAATCATTAAAAGCAAAATGGCTTGGGTTGTGTCACTATATTGATGATGAATATCAGCGCAAACGCCTGAACAAAAACATTAAAAAATTAGAAGAATTATTGCACGATGTTGAATGTCCGATATGCGGCGGAAGCCGATTGAAAGACGAATTGTTGCGCCCGAAATTTCTTGGGCATAATATCCATGAGCTTTCTCAATTAAGTATTGTATCGAGTCTTGAATTGCTTAATCGTATAGATCACAAACTCGATGCAGTTGTTTTGGCGATTGTTAAAATAGTTTTACCAACAATCAAAAAAACCTTGCAGACCATTGTTGATCTTGGCTTGGGCTATTTAAACTTGGATAGAGCAGTGCGCACACTTTCTGGAGGAGAGCGACAAAGAGTTACACTCGCAGGGCAATTGGCTACGCACCTATTTGGTGTTACCTATGTTTTGGATGAACCAACAATCGGATTGGATGGAGCACAAATTGCCGTTTTATCCAAAGCATTAAAAAGTATTGTAGCGAATGGAAATACAGTCGTGGTGGTTGAACACGATCCATCTTTTATCCAAAATGCCGATTATCTGATTGAAATGGGACCAGGCGCTGGAAGGTTGGGTGGTGAGGTTATTTACCAAGGGAAGGTCAGTGCTGTTGCTAAAGCGAAACATTCAATCACCTACAAAATGTTTCAAGAGCAAGACATCAACCGCAGTGGCAGACCGGTCCACTCGGTACTCGAACCA
>Ga0114956_1001012_pt1 | contig 21820 bp, 22 predicted proteins | sample MaitaG_FD_87304 | JGI IMG/M metagenome (GOLD analysis project Ga0114956, IMG submission 87304) | Marine algal microbial communities from Maine, USA - Maine_Asex2 metaG | ecosystem: Host-associated > Algae > Red algae > Unclassified | place: Maine, USA | collected 2015-01-05
AATAAAAGCGGATATTTGCAATGAATTTCTGGCGGCAATGTATCATAGTCAATGAGCCAGGTAGTACAGCGCCAATAGCCAGGAGCAATAAGTTCTCCCGTGTTACGACCGGTACCGGCGGGGGGACTGACCACACATGATGTCTGAGGCAGACCGAAGCACTCGTGCTTTAAATCGACTGTTATTTTATACTGCTCGACACAATCGTCTTCGTGAAATGCAATTACTTCGACTTTGCTGGCTAAACCACATTTATCTTCAAACTTGGTATTGGTTACGGACAATTGACCATCGGTATCAAGGGCATATTCTAAAAGAAAGATGGTATCGCAAACCATCGGGTCACCCGGCGTTTTCGGAAATGTGAAAAAGGGTCCTTTTAATTCGTCAGTTGCACTGCAATAAATCGTATCACGGTCTTCGCAATAAAAATTATTGATGGTTATTTCGGGTAAATTAAAAACATAAATAGTATCAAAACCAACTCCCCTGATGCCGTCTTTGTCTACTTTTTCCCACTCTCGATAAATAATCTTTGCGGTATCTTGGGCTGGAGATTCGCAAGGTATGTCGGTAATCCAGTCGGCAACATACTTGACACCGCCCAAGGTGCGATCGCATGAGAAAAGCAAATCGGGGCCGGAATCCTGAGGTCTTTCTACCAGGGGATCAAAACAGTAGACATTGTACACACGTCCTCTGATTGCTGGTCCAAAGGTCTTTTTGAAGCTTACCACTGACCAGCAAGAACCCGTGCTATTTTGCACACGAGCCTTGAGTGAGTCACCGAGGTAAGCACAAGCAGCAAAATTAAGCGGATCGAGCGCTTCGGCAGTCATGGGGCCGAAGACAACCTCGCCATTAAATTTTTCGAACGTGACAGTTGCATCTGTCACTCCACCCAGGTCAGAAACCAGATCGCCTATGGCAAAATTGGTCATACCCAGCTCATCCACGCTGAGATTGACATCCCGGCAATTGGGTTGTGCAAAGAGCATACTGACTGTGCAGGCACATAAGACAAGTACGAGTATCCAAGTTTTAGCCATGATAAACCTTATTTGGACATATAAGAGGCAAAAACAATACCAAAAAGTCTCAGTACCAGTTTTTTAGATATAATGGAAACTAGCCATGCTTGAAAAGAGCGCAATTCTGAACGTGCGCACAAGTCCCAGATGGTCTATGAAGAAGAAGCGATAATACCCACTTGCTCCCCAAAATGCTGCACAAAGCGTTGCATATCAGTTGCCAATCCAGTATTGCCAGTTGCCTTCTGATAGGAGTCTGACATAGACCGTAGGGTCTGGTAGAAAAAGCGATCCATCTCCTGAATTTGCATGTCCTTGGTCCAAAGATCGATGCGCAAAGTGTCGCGAGAGTCCCGATCAAACAGCGAGAGCATGATTGCTTTGGCATCCAGGAATGGCTCTTGCGGACTCGACTGCCACGAGATTTTTTCGGGCATTTTTTTGTCGTCAAGTGATACGTCTATCTGTATGGTATTTTTCGTCATTTTCTTGGTTTAATTGCCTGATTAGTTTCATCCTTGTCGTAGTCTTGTAGCCAGTCCGAACGGTATATATATTCACCTTTCTTTACTTGCTGAGCCACTTCAATCATGGCCCGTGCGATGACGCTCGCTTCAATGGGGCGGTTTCTCTTCAGCAGTCCACCGGTGTATTCATCAATTTGAGCACCAATCTTGTCGGCTACATTGCCCCCCCAATTGGTATCCGTTTCTTCGCCAATGATGGTTGCGGGACGAAAAATGTGCTTTGCCCAAAAATCAATCTTGCGCACCGATTCTTCAATCAGGCCTCGTATACGACGGGTAAATCGAAGACTATCTGAAACGGCATTCTTGGATGATAAAAACATGATTTGATTTACACCGTCACGCTGCGCCTTCAGCGCGATTTTCGGTATGTATTTATAATTGTCTTTAGAGATGTAGTGCTTCCCGCCCAAATTAAAAAATGAGGCATCGTAGCAAAGGAATAGATCATCGCAATCATAGGTCTCCTCTACCATTGCTGACACCGGCATGAAGGCATATTCTACATGCTCTAGCTGTTGCAGTGTTCGCGCTTCGCCAAGCACTTTCACATGATCATAGACTTGATGCTGGCTGAGCTGGTGCAACAAATTCTTGCCCACAAATCCCTCATATCCGATCAGGATCGCTTTCTTTTTGTCCTTGCTGATTGTGGTTACGCTCATGATGCAGATACTGCCCTAAAGGTATTGGTTTCAATCGAGCTCCTCGCAGTTTGAGAAGACGTAACATGCCATACTCACCTGCCAGATGTGCTGCGCCCACTGCAGCAAAAAGACTTGAGTGCTCTGAGTGCTCGATAAATCTATCGGTCATGCGTCTGTTTCGGTCATCAAGCAAGAGCCTGCGCATATCTGCCAGCCCATGTCGCGAGCTAAGATAGAGTTGCTGTAGATCCTGCTGCTCGTATAGTGACACTAGCCTTCGCATCGCACGTCGCAGTCTTTGTGGTCTGCGCGCAAGCTTCTTCACCGCTCGGATCTGCGAGTCGATTGGAATTTGATCCATGATCGCAACCTGATCGGCAAAACGCTCAAGGCCATCGCGCGCTATGCCCCAAGTACCGACCAGTTGCCAGAGGTGATGGTCAAAAGGCTGATCGTACGTTGGCTCGAGCAGATCACTTGCCAATGTGGCCAAAAGCATGAACGGATGTATATTATTCCATGACTCCAGATCGCATCCATAGGCCTTGTCAAAAATGCGAGCGCATTTATCAAAAATTTTGATGCCCAAAAGACTTTTCAGTGTTATACCTTCGGTTAATTCAGTGGATTTGGCAAACTGAGTTTGATCAAACTGCGAAAGGTCCATCTCTGCGCAATACAGCTCACACGACCTTATATAAGGTGCTATTTCAGCAATATTGCCAAAGGGGACCGCGTGACGCGTATGCATTGTACCAAACAAATAGCACGAACGATCAGAAATCTGGATGCTCCAAAACAGTGCGGATTTGCACATGTGCCACAATCGCTATGACTCGATCTCGTACGAGTACGGCAACACCTTAGAGTCTTTGATGGAAGACAATGTCATCAAGGTTTTCATCCGCTCGATTTCTTCGATCTTCGACAATGTCTTGAACAAGATCTCCTCATAGCTGGCGATATCCTTGCAGACTACTTTGATCAAAATATCTGCCTCCCCGGTGATCACATAGCACTCAGTAATGGCATCAATTTTACTGACTTTCTCGATAAAATTATCAAGCGCATTCTCTTTGCTCCAAGCCAGTGAGACGAGAACGAAGGTCTTGACACTTAGTCCAATACTTTGCGAATTTACAGTGGCGTGGTAGCTGGAGATCACATTCGTGTTCTCAAGTTTCTTCACACGTTCGAGCGTCGGAGCCGGAGAGAGACCTATTTTCTTCGAGAGATCAAGATTAGTGATTTTACAATTTTCCTGCAGTGTCCGGATGATGTTCAGATCGATTTGGTCCAACTTATTGTCGCTCATATTTCTTCTTTAATCCTCTCTTTTAAACCCCGAGCACAAGATATTGTTTGCAACGGGCTTCCCATCTCATGCCTCAGACAAATTGTGATGTTCAAACACCTAATCCCTATGGGAACACGCCCATGCTTATGTAGTCACTGCTGATCTTATTGAGTGCAGAAATAAACGCTGCGGTGCGAAGATCGGTGACCTTCTTGCGTCTTTTCATAATTCCTCTGATCTGGTTGTAGGCAGTAACCATCGTTTCCTCCAGGCCCGATCGAACGAGATCGATTTCTTCGGCACCCCGAGCGACCATCATCTTTTCATGTGCGCTGATCGGTTTACTCGTCTTACGCTCTATCAGATTTACAATGTTCAAATATGTATTTTCATCAAACCGCTTGTCCATACGCCCAAATCGCATGTGCGACAAGTTCTTCAGCCACTCAAAATAGGACACGGTCACACCGCCAGCATTCAGATACATGTCGGGTATGATGATCTTGTTTTTCTTCAGCAAGATCTCTTCCGCATCGGCAGTCGTTGGGCCATTGGCAGCCTCGGCAATGATTTTTGCCTTTATCTTCTTGGCATTGTCTTTTCTAATTTGATTCTCCAGTGCGGCTGGAATCAGTACATCGCAGTCTACCTCTAACGTCATCTTACGTTGCTCCAGGTTTTCAGCACCTGGAAAGTTCAGAATTGAACCGCTGCGTTTGCGATGCTTGACCAACTTGTCTAGATCAATGCCTGATTCTGTATAGATAGCGCCCTCGTACTCGGCGACGCTGATCACTTTCATTCCGCCCTCCTTGGTACAGATCGTACCTGCGTGATATCCCACGTTTCCCAGTCCCTGCAAGGCAATCGTTTTGCCCTCTGTACCGGTCGTCATATTGATCGAATCCATCAACTCTCGATCTGCCAGTACCTCGCGAATGCCGTAGTACACGCCACGGCCGGTCGCTTCTCCCCTGCCACGGATACCATTTTGCTGCACCGGTTTACCCGTTACGCACGCAGCAGCATCAATACCACCAACAAACACACTATAGGTGTCAAAAATCCAGGCCATCTCACGAGCGCCAGTGCCGTAATCAGGGGCTGGCACATCCACTCCCGGACCTATAAAATTCTTCTTAATCAACTCTGTGGTATACCGGCGTGTGATGCTTTCCAATTGAGCAGCTGTGTAGTCGCGCGGACTGATCTTTACACCTCCCTTGGCTCCGCCGAAGGGCACATCGACCAAGGCACATTTATACGTCATCAGTGAGGCCAGTGCCATCACTTCCTGTTGATTTACTTTTTGACTGTATCGAATGCCTCCCTTTGTCGGACTGCGATGATGACTGTGCTGCGCACGGTATGCCTCGATCACTTTATATTCCTTCCCGATTTTCACCGGAAAACGCATTTGATAGACGGAATTTACCTCTCGAATCTGAGCAAGCAAGCCTTTTGGCAATGATGTCAATGCTGCCGCGCGATCAAAATTGCGCTGCACGGATTCGTAAAAATTGGGTTCTTTATGTTTCGCCATTGTCAAGATGTTGTTCAAGCTTGGTCGCCTTGGCATCTAGTCTGTGCAGGTATATGACTATACCAATAAAAATGATGGCGATCACAGCCACCACTACATAGATTTTACCAATACTAGAGAAAAAATCAGCACCACTCAGTGCACTTAGGAAGGATATAGTCAGACTCACTCTGCCATGGTATTTTTCGCTGCGTAAGATACCCTTTCATCACATTAGAGCTAGAAAGAACCAAACTTTATTTTGTGGTTCGCAAATGAATTTTTTCCTGGATCGTCAGCAATCGACCATGTACTTGCCCCATCCAAAGGCCAAGCAAAATCCAGCCAACTACCGCAGGATAAAACACCATGCGCATGGTGTTATCAAGGTCTTCGCCGGCAAATGCAGGATTCCCTCCTGCTCCAGGGTGTAAGCTCATCACCATACGAGGTATAATGTAGAGGAGCGGCACGAGCAGAGCAAAGGCAAAGATATTGTAGACGGCCGAAAACTTAGCCGCCAGATCTCGATCGGGAAGAGCAGATCGCAAGATGAAATAGGCCAGGTAGATCAGCAATGCAATCGCCGTCATATTTTGCTTGATATCAAAGCTCCAGTAAGCGCCCCATGCGTGCTTTGCCCAAAGGGCACCCGTCGCCAATCCCAGCAGACCAAGTACCACACCGCTGGATGCATACCCAAAACTCTGATGGTCAGCTTTTGCATCACGGGTGTGCAGATATTGCACTGCTTTGATCATCGACATCGTGAGGACGATCATCAATCCGAACCACAAAGGCACATGGTAGTAGGTGTTGCGAATCGTTTCTGCAAGTCGACCTCGGTAGGGAAAATGGAAATATTGCGGTCCGGCCGTCTCAACCTCCAGCAGCCAATCTGCATCGTCGCTGCTCGGCGAGCATTCTGTGAGGAAGATCGCACTGGGCAAAACCGACAGGCCATCTTGCTGATGATCTACGATAAGACTGACCGCAGTGACGGTATCTGGAGATGGTACTTTTTTAGGAATATCAAATGTGAGTTGAACTGTGCGATCATCTTGCACTATTATCTGTTGCGCAGCAAGATTGTACTTGGCCGAAAGCCGCAACCAAGCCTGCATATCTCCTTCTCGATAGTGCGTGTTGTAGCCATTTACAGTGAGGACGTGACGCTCTCCTGCTGCGAGAGCCACTGGAGAAACACCATCGATACCCGGACCAAGTGGTATCAACATACCCGCAACTAAGGAGTAAAGTACCAATGCCGCTCCCAAATATTTCCACCAAGCTCCTTTGATCATCCCACAAAGATCTTAAAATCTCATCTTACTCCTTCCATGCAAATGGGAATAGCAACACAATTAGCGCAAGTAAAATAAAATCCACTCCAATGAGCATCCAAATCGAGTTCTGTAGATCAATCCATAGCAGCGGAGCCAAGGTAAGTTTTGACGCCTTGATCAGCGGAAGCAACAACGGTATGATGACTGGAAAGGCCAAAATCATGGTAAGAGTAGACTGATTGCGGGCACGAAAGGCCAATACCGATACCAGGGTAAAGCAAGTCGCAATACCGATGCCCCCAAGAAAACACACGAGCACAAACTCTGCAAATGCAACGATCGGAAAACCGGTAAAAAGCGCCAAGACCACACCCGTGAGTAGAAGGGTAATCCAAATCAACGAAATGTTGTAAAGCAACTTTGCGACCAGCGCAGTAATCGGCTCAACGATCGTGAAGTAGTAGAGCTGCCGTCGTAAGCCTTCGTAGGTAAATGAGCGCAGCACGGCGTTAATGGCCGAAAATAAATTGACGATCCAAAAAAGCACAACCCACTCCAGTCCTGTGATCTCCTGAAAAGCAAGAAAAATAATGAAGCACCCAGCCACGACATAGAGGAACAAGGCACCGATTCCCGAGCCATTGCGTAGATCTAAGCGAATATCCTTGCCCAAGAGAGAAAGTACTTGCCTCATCCTGCAAATATATTCTTCTTTACATATTACATAAATTCAATATATTTAAGTCCTTGATTATAATTGAATACATGAAGTGAATTACGTATCCTGCTTGCTGCTTTACATTGGCTTGGTTGTTTGCTGTCCCAGCGCGCACGGATCCTTTTTATATCACCACAAGGTAAAGGCAGCAGCCGGCGATGACCCTCAGGCACTATTGCGACGCTACTTTCTGGATGAAGCCAAAGCAAATGTTGAGAAATTCTGCGCTCTCAATGCCGTGGCCCTGGAAGGTGATCTCAAGGAAGGGAAAAGGTATTTTTTGCCCGTCTTGATTTATCGATACGATGGAAAAAGCATCCGGAGCACCATTTCTGACGACAGCTACCAGCGAGCTCTGCGGATTCAGAAATACAACCAGAAGATACGGGAGGTAGGGCTGCGAAGTACCCGCTACCAGGACAGTAGACTACTTTGGGTCCCGTATCATGAAATCAAGGTGTCTTTGCCAGCTAAGCAACGACTTGATCCACAATTATTGCTGGGGTCTGAGTATCAACTCAAACTGAAAAATAACACTTTGCAAAACCATGTTTTCTATCTCGTAGCAGGTCACGGCGGGCCAGATCCAGGTGCCATCAATTCCTACCGAAATCAGCAGTTGTGTGAGGACGAATATTCGTACGACGTGATTCTGAGGTTGTATAAACTAATAATTGAGCACGGAGGTATTGCCGAGGTAATCATCGCCGATCCAGAAGACCAAATCAGAGACCTCGAATACCTGCCTTGTGACCAGGATGAGCTATGTGATGGCAGCCCATTGCCCGTAAATCAGCTCGCCCGGTTGCGTCAAAGAGTGAGCAGGGTCAATGAACTCTATCTGAGCTATCGCAAAAAGGGCGTGAAGAATCAGGCCTGCATTTCGGTGCACGTCGATTCGCGATCAAAAGGAGCTCGGCAAGATGTCTTTTTCTGCCATTACGGACTTAGTAAAGGTGGTCGAGCACTGGCGGAGAACATACATTCCGTCTTCGCAAAAAAGTATCGCACGCATCGGGCAAGTGGCTCATATGATGGCCGTATTGAAGCCCGGAATCTCTTCGTCTTAAAAAACACCATGCCCAAGGCCGTCCTCATCGAATTGGCAAACATTCAAAACACCCACGACCTAAAACGCATTCTCTTGCCGAGCAACCGTCAGGCTCTGGCAAATTGGATTTTCGCCGGTTTGCAAAAATCTCCTTGAATATCAACCGATTATGATCTACTTTTGTGCTTTTTGATTCGAAACAGAAACCATGAGAGACTTTCTAGTCATTTCGCTTCTATTCACCCTTTTTAGCTTTTTTAGCAACCAGGTGCTCGGTCAAGACAAGACCACTACCATAGCAGGTGAGGAGTCGTTATCTCATTTTGATGAGGATAGCTTTGTCGGCCCTCGCTTGCCACCGCAAGTACCAGAGACGCCCAGCACGCTGCCGGTGGCCAAAGAAAGTAAAGCCAGAAGCGTCAATTTCGAAAGCATTGACGACAATGGGATACTCAGCTCACTCCTGACCATTGTAAATCACAAAGACGAAGTCTCCGTTTTTGAGTGGCAAGGAACAGCATTGCCGCTTGACGTTTCCGAGGAACTGGAGCGATTGCAGATTGATTTATCAACACTTGAACAACTCCCTCAAGGTGTAAAACAAAGTTCCAATTACAAGGCAAAGCGGAGGCAGCCAGATGTTCCGGGGATGGAAGTGGTCGCAGAAGAAGTAAAAAATATCAATGGTGAAGAGTTTACCATCATGATGAAGGCGAGCAAGGATGGGCAACGTAAGAAAATAACGATCACTGGTCCTGACGATTCTGAAAAAAGTTACCGCTGGGATGGTGCGATGCCAGATTCGATTCACGGTGAGCTGAATCGGTTGCAGCCTCCGCTGTTGCGACTGCTGGACTTAGATGAGGCCAGACAACGAAACGTATCAATCGGACTTGGGCTGAATCACGAAGTTGTGAAAATGATGGAAAACGGCAAGGAACAATCGACAGAGACATTTAAAGTTATTCAGGTGCGTGCCGGAGGTCCTGCTGACCAGGCTGGATTGGAGGTCGGTGATGAAGTACTGAGCATTGATGGGAGACCACTTTCTGAAGACTATGGTCTCACTCAAGTGCTTTCCGCAAAGCGGGCTGGTGACGAAATTGAGATCAAGTACCGCCGTGAGCACAAAGAATTGAAATCAAAGCTAAAGTTGGTCGTGAGGCGGTAAAAAGATACCTATCTTTCCCGTTGATGTCCGAACACGAAGCGACATCGAGATACGTTATAATGATCATGCGGTTTCTACTTACTTTTTTTGTGTTCGCCCTATTTGTTGGCTGCATTAAGCCACCGGACTATCCTGACGAGCCCGTTCTGACATTTGCCGGGATGACAAAAAATCGCATGCAACAAAGTGAATTTAATACTGATTCGGTATTCCTTCAGCTGAGCTTTACCGACGGTGATGGCGATATCGGAGATGACTTGGATTTGAATCTATTCGTGACGGATACCCGAGATTATTTTGTAGCTGCCCGCTACCGCTTACCTTTCATACCAGTCGCAGGTGCAAACAACGGAATTTCCGGCGACATCCAAATCGTCCTTTACACGACCTGCTGCACATACCCAAATGGCCAAGCCCCCTGTACTCCTTCGGACGTGTTCCAGACTGACACCGTTGTTTACGAAGTGTATATGGTAGATCGCGCGGGCAATGAGAGCAACCGGGTACTCACAGATCCGATCTTCTTGGACTGCCGCGAGTAATCACTAGACAATCCAATCGACTCCCTTCTTCAAACGAGCTTGAGTGTGCGCTTCGGCAGAATTTGCTTCGGGCTTGTAGTCATAGATCCAATTTGCAGTAGCTGGCAAACTCATTAATATAGACTCAGTGCGCCCCCCGGTTTCGAGACCAAAGCGGGTACCTCGATCCCACACCAAATTAAATTCAACGTAGCGACCACGTCGGTAGTTGCGCCAGGCTACATTGTCGTCCGTATATTTTCTCTGAAAATTCTTGACGAATAGTTGCTTGTAGATCTTGGTAAACTCTTGCCCGACTCCCAGCACGAAATCAAATAGCTCCTCCTTGCTATGGCCCTCAGACTGATCCAGTCGATCAAAGAAGATACCCCCCACTCCTCTCGTCTCCTGGCGATGACGGATAAAGAAGTAATCATCTGCCCACTGTTTAAAACGGCTATAGTACGCTTTGTCTGTGCGGTCACAAACGCTCCTTAGCGACTCATGCAAAAATGCTGCTTCGCTGTCATCAATGTAGTGAGGAGTCAAATCGATGCCACCACCAAACCACCATATTTCATCGTCCATCTCGAAGTAGCGGATGTTCATATGAATGATCGGCACGAATGGATTTACTGGATGCAGCACAATCGAAACCCCGGTGGCATGGTATTGCTTTCCTTCTTTCTTAAGGATCTTTTTTAATTGATCAGAAACGGTTCCAGATACATGTGAGAAATTTACTCCACCCTTCTCAATATGAGCTGCCTCGATGATGCGGGTTCTGCCTCCTCCCCCGCCGCTACTCATTGTCCAGAGGTCCTGGGCAAATTTCCCTTCACCATCCAGCTCTTCGAGAGATTGACAGATCTCATCTTGCAAATTTTGAAAAGCGGTCACTATGGTACTCAGAGAAGGCATCTTTGCGTATTAACTTGCAAGTGCATCTGCCAGCTCCGCTACTGCTTTTTTGGCGCTGCCAACAAAAATCTGGTCATCCCAAATCGTAACAGGTCGCTTTAGGAAGGTATACTCTTCCAGAATCAGATCGCGGTAGTCCGATTCCGATAGTTCTTTTTCATGCAGTCCGCGAGAGCGATATTTTTGAGCTCGGCGGCTGAATAGCGCTTCATAGGAGCCCGCAAGATTTTTCATTTGCTCCAACTGGGTAGACGTTATCTTCTCGACTTTAATATCCTGCTTCTCCAGATCAGCGTCCTTGATCACATTTTTCAGAATGCGCTGACATGTAGAGCACGTGCCCAGATGGTACATCTTACGCATTTACTATTGAGCTTTTGCATGATCGGCCAAAAATTTTGCCAGGCCGATGTCCGTGAGTGGATGCTTGAGCAAGCCCAAAATCGGACCAATGGGTGATGTGATTACGTCCGCCCCTGATTTTGCAGCCTGCACAATGTGCTTTGACGATCGAATAGAGGCAGCCAAGATTTCTGTTTCATATCCCTGGATCGCATAAATTTCTGCAATCTCGGCGATCAGATCCATGCCTTCCCAATTGATGTCATCGATGCGACCGATAAACGGACTAAGGTAGGTTGCTCCAGCCTTGGCGGCCAAGATGGCTTGACCTGCAGAGAAAATTAGGGTGCAATTGGTTCGGATACCGTGATCATAGAAATAACGCAACGCTCTGACGCCATCTTTGATCATCGGAACCTTGACCACAATGTTCGGTGCGAGTTTTGCCAAGACTTCTCCCTCTTCCACAATCTTGTCAAACTCAGTTGAGATGACTTCAGCACTCACATCTCCGTCCACCAGCTCGCAGATTTTCTGGTAGTGCGCATTAACCTCTGTGGCACCACTGATGCCTTCTTTGGCCATCAATGAAGGATTGGTCGTCACCCCATCGAGGATTCCAAGTTCACGGGCTTCTTCTATCTCTTCAAGGTTCGCTGTATCGATAAAAAATTTCATCTGATGTCCGTTTTAGAGTAGGTGAAATAAAAAAGTGAGAAATCACACCGAACGCTACAACCTCCTACCCTTGCTGCATTTCTGCCCTGGGGGAGTTCAGAGGGAGCTGAACGTATGACTCTCACCGCCGCGAAAGTAGTGGAATTTCTACATATTCGTCATCTCTGACCAAGGATATTCCTCAGGAGGCTGACATTTCACTTCAATCTCCGTTTTACGCACCGGATGTACAAAAGTCATCTGTCGACAATGCAGTGCAATCGATGAGCCCAGACCCTCCTTGTGCCCGTATTTCAGATCTCCTATGATGGGCATCCCGAGGTGCTTCATTGTCACCCGCAGCTGATGTGAGCGCCCGGTAACAGGCTTCAATTCCCACAAATATTTCTGCGCCAGCTCGGCCAGCAAGCGATAGCTGGTCGAAGCCAATTGGGCATCGGGATGGTCTTCGACTATTTTGACCACATTCTTCTTACGATCTTTCAAGAGTAAAATGTCACTGACTTCACCTTCCACCTCATCGGGCATCCGATCGCTCATCGCCCAATAGAACTTCTCCACTTGTTGCGTACGGAAGAGCGCATTCATCCGATCGATGGCTTTGCTGGTGCGAGCAAATATCAAGACACCACTTACCGGTCGGTCGAGACGATGACATGGCTGTAGAAATACATTGCCCGGCTTGTTGTAAGATTCCTTTATATATGCTTTGCAATGATCGAGCAAAGTAGGGTCGCCCGTTTGATCACCATGAACCAACTGACCAGCAGACTTGTTGACCACCAACAGATGATTATCTTCAAATAAAACCTCAGGCATCTTACAAATGTCCATAAAACATCGATGAAACTGACACTTGGATTTTCACCCTGCCCCAACGACACATTTATTTTTGCTGCAATGGCAAACGGACTCATTGACTGCCAAGACTTCGAGTTTGAGTTCGTGATCAAAGACGTCGAGGAGCTTAATCAGCAAGCTTTGTTGGAAACGCTCGATGTAACCAAGCTGTCTTTTCATGCATATGCCCATTGCTACGATTCGTACATCTTACTGCGCAGTGGTAGCGCATTGGGACGGGGTTGTGGACCACTTTTGATCTGTCGGCCTGGATTTGACCACTCTAGTCTTACCGAAGCTCGCATTGCAATCCCGGGCAAGCTGACAACGGCCAACTTTCTGCTTGACTTTTATCAAAATGGATGTAATAAGGAGGTGTACCCTTTTGATCAAATCGAAACGGCAATTGCCGAAGGAGGTATTGACGCAGGGGTGATCATTCACGAAAATCGATTTACCTATGCTAGCCATGGACTCGACAAAATCGTGGATTTAGGAGCGCACTGGGAAGATCAAACGGAACTACCCATACCCCTTGGTGGTATTGTTGGTCTAAGGAAATTGCCGATGATTGTCCTACAGCGAATGTCCGGTCTGATCAGGGAAAGCCTCGACTTTGCCTATGCCAATCCGGCAGCAGTCATGCCTTATGTACGAGCTCACGCGCAAGAAATGGACGATTCTGTGATGTCTCGGCATATCGGACTCTATGTAAATGAGTATAGCAAGGAGCTAGACACTGTCGCTACATCAGCAATCACGCACTTTTTGGCCAAATGTGGGGTAGAAAGCGAGCTTCCGGTAATGGTTGAGAAATATTTGTAATCATGCTGTTACTAAAGATTACGTTTTTTCATCAACTATTGATGTCTGATAAAAAATTGATTACATATTGTGAAATATCATAATAAGTTCTATCTTAGCGCCGGTGTAAGTTTTGGTTATTAAATAATCAATCGGTTTTTGCTCGTGAAAAGTCACGAGCTTTTTTTTTGCCCGCAACTCTAGATCGGCGTGCAAAGCAATTGTAACCCGGGGCAGGAAAAGACTTCCCTTACCTGCAAAGTAGAGGGTAAATTTCCTTGAGACTTCTGTATTTTTTTTATAATTTATCCGAGAACTTTTTCACAACTTAAATACAGATTTTCGCATATGAAGATAACTTTCGAAGAACTCAGGAAGATCAAGCACCTCTTACCCACAGGCAGCATCGGCCGGATTGCATCAGAATTGCAGCTTGAGGAGCAAACTGTACGCAATTATTTTGGCGCTGAAAAATACAGAAAGGGCAATACGGTAGATCGACATCTGCAACCGGGGCCCAATGGTGGCATCGTGCACTTGGAAGACACCAAGATTCTCGAGGTTGCCCAGCGATTGATCGCTGAAGAGCAAAATTAGAATGAAGGGCCCGTTTCAACCACGAAGCGGGCTTTTTTTTACTTGCCTGATAAGTAGAATTCAGCTGTAAGTTCCTGAAAACCAGGGCTGCGGTGACCACCAGCAGTGCGCAAGGCCAGCTGGGTCTCGACAACTTTTTTGGGGGCTTGTGCAGCGAGCGAGAGCAAGATTCGTTCTCGTCGACCACCCTCCTTGCCGTACACAATTGTTTTACGCACCGGGTGAAAGCCATATGTAATTGCATGCTCGATAAAGCGCATCCCTTCGAGCACCGGTAAGATCACGTCAAATCTCCCGCTCGGAGACAACAGTGATCGTACGGAAGCAAGAAGATCTCCATGAGACAGCTTTGTAGTATGTCTTACCGCGTCACGAGATGCGGAGTGCGAGAGCGTGCCTCCGGAAAAAAATGGCGGATTTGAGATAATGAGATCGTATTGTGATTGGTGATCTTCGGCAAAATCTTGTATTGCCGAGCAAATTATTTGCAGCCGATCGGCGAAAGGAGATTTTGCGGCGTTGCTCGCAGCCTCCGCGGCAGTGCCTTGATCAATTTCGATTCCGGTGATCTTTGCCTGCTGATGCAATTGAGCGGCCATCAGCGCGATCAAACCGCAGCCTGACCCGATGTCCAGAATGCGCTCTGCGTTTTCCTTTCGAGCCCAGGCTCCCAGCAGGATTCCGTCCGATCCAACTTTCATTGCACTGACATCCTGGCACAGTTCGAACTGCTTAAATTTAAACTTCGAATCATTCTCAACCTTAATCATATCCTGCCTCTTTCAGTTTTTTCTCGACCAAAGGTATAATTGCAATCAAACCGATGACCATCAATATACTCGTGAACATTACCGCTTGCTCCAAATCAAGAACGTAAAATGCGCCCAACTGAATTACATTCAACAGGACAGTAAATACCAACAATAGTTTTGTGCTGACGCCATTTGCAAAGTCCCAAGCCGCCGGACTTCTCATCGATCTCTTGGTGCGGTAGCCATACAAACTATTAATCCCTTGGGGCGGGTGCACTCTAAAGATCACGGCAATGAGCAGCAAAAGTGGAGCCAACGAAAGGTAGATGAAGACTGACATTGCAGAAATGAGCTTTAAAGATTAAAGATGCAAAGATAGAGTCATTGCATGATATTATCTTGCCACATGCGCGAGCCCCTCAGGCTGGATGACGATTTTGTCGAATTTCTTGATCTCATCGAGAATTCTGATGAGTCCATTTTTCTTACTGGCAAGGCCGGAACGGGCAAATCGACGTTGCTGCAGCTCTTCCGCAAGACCACTCAAAAAAAGTGCATCGTTCTTGCACCCACAGGTGTTGCCGCACTGAATGTGAAGGGACAAACCATCCACTCTTTCTTTAATTTTGCACCCCGGATACTCCAGCCGGAAGACTTCAAACGAGCACGTAACCCAGCGTTTTTCCGCAAAATTGATGCACTTATCATTGATGAGATATCGATGGTCCGAGCTGACGTGCTCGACAACATAGACTACGCGCTGCGTCTCAATCGCGACGATGAAAGACCCTTTGGAGGAGTCCAGATGATCTTGATCGGAGATCTTTACCAACTACCACCCGTTGTTTCCAGCCCCCAAGAAAAGATATACTTCAGCACCGAGTATGAAAGCCCCTATTTCTTTTCGGCCAAAGTCTTTGAAGCGGAGTTTAATCTGGACTATTACGAGCTTACCCAGGTGTATCGGCAAGACGAACGACGGTTCATAAATCTGCTTGAGGCCATTCGCTCACGAGATGTAGATCGTGAAATTCTTGAAGAAATAAATGAGCGCGTGGGAGCTGAACCTGAACCAGAGATCGACTACATTACCTTAACCGCAAGAAATGCTGTAGCCGACACGATCAACAAGCAGCGACTCGAAAAACTAGATGGGTATTCAATGGCCTTTCAGGCCGAAGTTTCAGGCCAATTTGCCGATCGCTTATTTCCCACCGAGGCCATCCTCCAGCTCAAAGTCGGTGCACAAGTAATGTTTGTCAAGAATGATCCGCAAAAACGATTTGTCAATGGGTCGATTGGAAAGATTGTCGAGTTTGGCCAGGACAAGATATCTGTAGCTCTGACAAGCCAAGAGACCCCGCTAGTCGTTGAGGTCGAGCGCATGGAGTGGGAAATCGTGCGATACTCCCCACAAATGCGTTTCGGCCAGATCGAAACGATTGTTGCAGGGAAATTTACACAATTTCCCTTGAAGCTGGCCTGGGCCATCACGGTACATAAAAGCCAGGGCAAAACCTTTGATCACGTCGTGATCGATTTACAAGGAGGTGCCTTTGAGCATGGTCAAACATACGTCGCCATGTCCCGCTGCCGATCCTTGCAAGGCATCATTCTAAATCATCCGGTTCGCTATCAAGATGTGATGATTGATGAGCGGATCCTTGATTTTCAACGCGATCTATGTCGCTAAGGGAAGCAGTAGACTCTCACATAGGTTTTTGTGACGGAGAACGCAGACGTAGCCGCAGCTACGGCGAGTTTCTGCAACGAAGTGAACTCGCCAGAAATGAAAATTCTTGCTAATAATATATGCGACAGTCTACTAGTTTTTGAAAATCAGCATTTGTTGAGTACTTTCCCATATTATACAATTCGAAGCAAATGACCACCAAACGTAAACGACGGAAAGAGAAAAGCCTTCGCCGTCAACAACAAAAGTTCTTCAAGATTGTCGCTGTTGTCACCTTGGTGCTTATGATCCTTTTGTATCTCTTTTATCGAAATTCACTTTAATTAACAACGCCGAGCACTGTCTGGCGCACATTAATCATTCCTATGAAAAGTCCCATTTGGCAATATGTATTGCCCTTTGCAGTCCTATATTTAATATCCTGCGCACCATCCGAAAAATCTACTCCTGATCAACAAGAAGCAATAGTAGAAGGAGAAATCCAAGTGGTCTCAGGCTTTGAGGTTGACTCCATTTATGACCCCGGTAAGTCCGGTCAGGGATCTTGGGTTGCACTGGCCGAGGGCGCGAACGGCAGGTTTTACGCAGGCGACCAGTTTGGTGGCTTGTATCAATTTCAAATGCCACCGGTCGGTGAGACGCTCGACTCACTAACTGTTGATAGCATAGCGCTGGATATTGGCTATGCGAACGGGCTATTGTGGGCATTCAATAGTCTCTATGTCTCGGTAAATCGCTCCTGGAATGGGGAGGGAGTGACGATGGCGAGTGGGATCTATCGCCTTACTGATACAGATGGAGATGGTACCCTTGACTCGAAAAAGATGCTGGTAAAACTGAATGGAGGTGGCGAGCATGGACCACACAGCATGCTGGTCAGTCCCGATGGCAATCAAATTTATTTTATCGCCGGAAACCATACAAATATTCCCGATGAAATTGTGCGCAATAGCCGCATACCCACTAATTGGGGTGAGGATAACTTGTTGCCACCGTACCTAGACGCTCGTGGCCACGCAAACCACATCAAGGCACCTGGAGGATGGATTTGCAAATTCGATCCAGATGGGACCAACTGGGAGTTGGTATCGGTTGGATATCGCAATCCATTTGATTTTGGATTTAATGCAGACGACGAGTTGTTTGCTTTTGATGCCGATATGGAGTGGGATATTGGGATGCCCTGGTATCGTCCCATTCGAATAAATCACGTTACCTCTGGCTCCGAGTTTGGCTGGCGCACTGGTACTGGCAAATGGCGAGACTATTATCCTGACAATTTGGGGTCGGTCGTTGATTTAGGGCAAGGCTCACCAACTGGAGTTGTTATGGGAAAGGACCTTACGTTTGCTTCGAAATACCGCAACGGTCTCTTTGCTTTAGATTGGAGCTTTGGTACGATTTACTACGTCGATCTTAAATCTGAAGGAAGCGGGTACATTGGCAGCAAAGAAGAATTTCTTTCTGGTGTACCACTGCCACTCACCGATGCCATTGCCGGATCTGACGGTCATATGTATTTTGCCACCGGAGGCCGACGACTGGAGTCGACACTCTACCGGGTGAGGTATACGGGACCAGGCAGCACTGATGTCGTTTCTGAAGATAATGCAGAGCATGAGCAGCTGCGGGCGTTGCGTCATCGCTTGGAGCGCTTGCATCAAAAGACAGGAGCAGACGCAGTGGATGTAGCTTGGGCACAAATAAACCATGCTGATCGCGAGATTCGCTATGCCGCGAGACTAGCTCTGGAGCATCAGCCCATTGCGAGATGGCAGAAAAGATATTTTGAGGAGACCGATCCACAAAAAATAGTGCAGGGAGGATTGGCCCTCGCACGAAGCGACCAGAAGCGGATGCGCGATCAACTCTTGGAGAAACTGCTGTCAGTTTCGCCTGAGCACTTCGAAAAAAATGTGGATGCACTCCGCACCACGTCCATTGCTCTGATACGACTTGGTGATCCCAAGGGAGCTTTGAGACAGCGTCTGATCGATCGCCTTGATGCCAATTTCCCCAGTGAGGATTCGCGCTTAAATCGCGAACTAGCTTCGATTTTGATCCATTTAAAGGATCCCCGAGCTACCGCCAAGACGGTAGATCTGCTCGAGCTTTATACCAATCAGAAAAACGCCGATAACCCCGAATTGATCTCCAGCGAAGTTGCTGAACGTAGCGAGCAGTATGGACCTGCCATCTTGGACGTCATGAAATACACTCCACCCAGTGAGGCGATATACCACGGTATAGCCTTAAGTCATGCATCGGCAGGCTGGAACGAAGATTTACGTCGGCGCTACTTTACCTGGTTTTACGACGTGATGAGTGCCAAAGGCGGCCTGAGTTTTAAGGCCACCATGGAAAACGCACGTGTCAAGGCAATGTCTTTTGTGCCTGACGCACAGAAGGCTGAGTTTGAAGAACTTTCAGGTGTGTACTCTCCTACCCCGGATTTGGCTGGCCTGCCGCAACCCGAAGGACCTGGCAAGGCATACAATGTACATCAGCTCATAAACGTAGGCCGCGCAGCGCTGAAAGATTACGACGGGGAGTATGCCGATGGGAGACGTTTATATGCAGCGGCCCTCTGCGAATCATGCCATCGCATGAATGGAGAAGGTGGAATAAACGGTCCAGACTTGAGTAATATCAATACACGCTTTAAGTTGAATGACATCATGGGAGCTGTCTTTGCTCCGCATGATGAGATTTCTGATCAATACGCCTTCACTCTCTTTGAGCGCAAGGATGGCTCGAAAATCGCGGGTCGGATTGCTTCTGAAGATGACGATGTGATCACGATCATGCCAAATCCCTATACGAGCGCGCTAAAAGTTGATTTGCCCAAAAGCGACATTGTAAGTCAGGGACCGTCGCCCATGTCACCGATGCCTCCAGGTTTGATGAATCGTCTCAATGAGGAAGAAATCGGAGATCTCATTGCATTCTTAATGGCCGGCGGAAACGAAAATCATAAGATCTATGGCGGTACTGTAGAGACACCCGAGACGGATTAATTCATGGTGATGCGCCATGCAATTAGCGCTTGTTTTGCTGTCTTGCTGCTCGCTTGTAGTGGGCTACAATCAGAACAGGAAGCGGGATCTAGACCCAATATTATCTATATCCTGGCTGATGATCTGGGATACGGCGATCTTTCTTGCTACAATCCCGAAAGTAAGATCCACACGCCACATCTTGATCAGCTGGCAGAGCAAGGCATGCGATTTACCGACATGCATTCTCCCTCTTCCGTTTGCACTCCCACTCGCTATGGGATTTTGACAGGCCAATATTGTTGGCGTAGTCGATTGCCTCAGGGTGTGCTACGAGGATACGGTCGCACCTTTATCGATGAGAAGCAAGAGACTGTGGCAGAGATGCTTCAGACCCAAGGATACCGCACGGCCGTGGTGGGTAAATGGCATCTCGGTATAGATTGGGTACTAAGGACATCCATGGATAGTCTGCTTGCCGATGACAAAACCCAAGTCAACGAGCAAGGTGTTATTGCAGAGTGCGATCCGCAGCTCATTGATTTCGATCAGCCACCGACCCGTGGACCATTAGATCATGGCTTTGATTATTCGTTCGTTTTGCCAGCCTCGCTCGATATGGATCCCTATTGCTATCTCGAAAATGACATTCTGGTGAGCAAACCTACTGCACATACGCCCGGCAACGATCTGGATAAGGGCTATGCTGGTCGCTTCTGGAGGGCTGGGTTGATGAGCCCAGATTTCGACTTTGATCAAGTCTTGCCCAACTTCCGCAAAAAGGCAATCTCTTTTCTTGATCGCGCTGCTCAAGATGATCAGCCCTTTTTCCTCTATTTGCCGCTGGCTGCTCCACATACGCCATGGACACCCACGTCGGATTATCAAGGCAGAACAGACATTGATTTATACGGAGACTTTGTCGAGATGGTGGATGCTGAAGTTGGTGCAGTCCTCCAGAAATTAGATGATCTTCAGCTACATGAAAATACCCTGGTGATTTTTACCAGCGACAATGGTCCTTTCTGGACACCAGCGCTCATCGAAAAATATGGGCACCGTGCGGCAGGCTCCTTGCGTGGCATGAAGGCTGACGCGTATGAGGGAGGACATCGCATACCTTACTTGGCTCGTTTACCTGGTACAATAAAAGCAGGTACCAAAAGTGCAGCACTTAATTCGCTTACCCACTTATATGCAACGCTGGCTGATCTGCTCAATCTGACCCCAGCCGAGGGTCAAGCCGAAGACAGCCGAAGCTTGCTTCCGGCTTTACGGGGAGAATCATCAGCAGCAGATAGTATAGCCTGTGTCATACACCATTCTTCTCGGGCATATTTTGCAGTGAGACAAGGCGATTGGAAACTCATCGAGGGCCTTGGGTCTGGCGGATTTTCGAAACCAGCAAGTGTCAGCCCTGAGACAGACGGGCCTACTGGACAACTTTACAATTTGCATGATGATCCGGGAGAGGAAGTAAATCTGTACCTGCACAGGCCTGACGTCCGTGAGCGGCTGGCACTAAGTTTGAAGAATTCAAAAAAGCAGGGAGGAATGCAATAGCTGTAAAGTGCAGACCTGAGCTCCTCTGAAGGGCATCGCAACAGGACTAGTTTACCACGATAGACTCGTACCTTTGCAACCATACATGAAACTAAATCTCGACATCAAGGAACCCAGTAGTCAGGCATGGATCGACGCCGTCATGGCCGACTTCAATGCCTTTTTGCAAGACCATGCGGACTGCGAGCGCAAGGCATCGGCCATGGCAATGAGCTTCGTGGCAAAATATCCTGACCGAGTAGAAATTATTCCAGAATTAATTGAAACAGCCATCGAAGAACTGGAGCATTTTCAACAGGTGTACGAGTTGCTGCAGGCCCGTGGTCAGAAGTTGCAACACTCGATCGGCGAAGATCCCTATGCAAAAGCCTTGGTGAAGAAATGCCACTCAGGTCGCACCGAGCGTTTTCTTGATCGACTGCTTATTGCATCGGTGATGGAAACCCGAGGCGCCGAGCGTTTTAAAATGGTGTCTGATGCACAAACCGAAGAAAAGATGTTTCGCTTTTACAAAGAGCTCTGGACATCGGAAGCAAAGCACGGTCACCTCTTTGTAAAAATGGCGCTAAACTATTTCGAGTCTGATCAAGTGTACGATCGGTTGAATTGGTGGCTGGATGAAGAGGCCGAAATAATTCGGAATTTGGAAGTACGGGCAGCCTTGCATTGAAATCTCTACCAGTCAACCGTCCAGGTTCAAATACATCAGCAAATTGTCCTCGATCCAGAAGTAGGGCCACCGAGGAGTTCACCGCAGGTCGAGGAGATGAAAAGAAGACATCGCAATTCAAGTTGGGAGAACTGAATTTACCTGATCAATTCCAAATTGATCCTGGCGAAACCAAGGAGATTCCATTTACAAT